>Ga0075444_10000247_pt1 | contig 31714 bp, 26 predicted proteins | sample CoawatmetaG01DNA_FD_76836 | JGI IMG/M metagenome (GOLD analysis project Ga0075444, IMG submission 76836) | Marine microbial communities from the West Antarctic Peninsula - Coastal water metaG017-DNA | ecosystem: Environmental > Aquatic > Marine > Coastal | place: Atlantic Ocean: West Antarctic... | reverse complement strand
GGAATAACAGCATGAAAAAGATACTATACATTATTCGAACAGAAGCTGATTTTGAGCGGGTAGTTTGCTTGGCCATTGCCGGTAAAGAGAAATATGATCAACACTTTGTGTTTGTTGGCGATTTCTCGCCATTCTTTAGCGATGGTATTCTGGATGAGTTTCAGAAGGAATTGTTCAATCAACATGGTTTTGTAATAAGTGATTTCTTCGAAATCAGTTTATTGGGTAGATTCCTTAAAAAAATGTCAGGTGGTGTTTCGGTTTCCATGTGGCAGTTTTCTCAAAAGAAAACACTCTTTATTTCATGGCTTTTTAATGTATTTTTACGCCGTTACATTGCATCAAAAAAAGAAAAAATGGTTATAAAGGTGCTTAATTCTATTAAGCCCAATGTGCTTTTAACAGATCAGTCTTTAACCGATAGTAACTATACACCTGAGATTTTTCGCAATATTGCGCTCCAGATGCAAATACAAGTATACATCTTTACCCATGGGGCTGCTGCCGGTCTGCACAGTACATTTTCTGAATGGTCTTTCGATGCCTATGACGGGTGCACTGTCTTGGCCTGTAGTGAGAATGAACCGAGATCAAAGGATACTAACCGAATAATCCTTGGAGATATGTCATCTAGTTACCCCTATGTTCACTTTATAAACCAGCAAAATATTTGTGATATTAATTTTTTGAATGACAGAAAGTATAAAATAGGGTTTCTTGTAGGCGCTGTCATGCCGACCTCAACCAATGGATGGAATACAATGCTGGAGTTGATTATTGAGCACTCAGAAAATTCTGATGTGGCCATGGTGCTCAAACTACATCCAAGGGAAGCACCATTTATTGATCTGCGCATACTTGAGAGTTTTAATAATTTATTGATTGTTAATAAAGAAACTGATCGTTCCAGGGTAACTAAATGGGCTGACATTGTGGTCTGTAGCGACCATTGCTCAACGATATTCGAGCCTATGATACTAAGTAAAAAAGTAGTAGCTGTTGAAGGGCAACATATACCAAAATACCGAAATGTTCATAGTCCTATAAAGTATTCCAGTGTCATGCATATTTCATCAGCGGACCAATTTGATATAACTAATATTCCAGATGCTGATCCTGAAGATTTGGTGACCAATGTTGTCGCATGGGGGAACAATGGGAAAATCGATCTGGCTGAATTATTATTTAATAAAATTAGAGAAAGAATATTATGAATACGCCATTATTAAGTATAGTTATTTTGAGTAGAAACAACACACAAGAAGTAATAAATATTTTTAATGAATTAAAACATCAATCATTTCAAGATTTCAATTTTATTGTTGTAGACGATAACTCTGATGATTGTAGCCAATACAATAGGATTATAGATGAGAATTTCTTTTTATACGAATTCCCGGGGAAATGGGAATTTGGGTTGTGTAAAAAATATAATTATGGATTCAAGCATGCGATAGAAAAAAAATCAAAATATATATATATGTTACAGGGTGATATGAAAATTAATTCAACTAATTTATTGGAAGAATTAGTTTCTTACATTGAAGAAAATGAGATTTGTGGTGCTGTTGGTCCAATAGTAAAAAACGGAACAGGAAAGGTATGTTGGGGACATGGAATAAAGAAAATGCGAATGGGCAAGGAATTTAATATTTCTGAATCTTTTCTAATACGAACTGAATATCTCTTAAAACATGGCTTGTGGAATGAAACATTCATATATTATGGTGAAGAAATGGATTTTTTCATCAGACTCAAAAAAGATGGATATACAAGTCATGGCCTAGACAACGTTAGTGTTACGCACTTTGGAGGGGGAACAACCAGTCTGTCTCCTAACCAAAAGGATTACCATCGCCCCAGATATGCTATCTTGATGATGAAGCTACATAATTCTGAGGACTCATTGTATAAAAAGATTAGGTTCTTCCATAGCGAATTAAATGAGCAGCGTGCGAAAATCTTGCATACAACTAAAAATTTCCAGTTGTTTAAATTGTTGAGGGTATTGTTTTTGGTAATTGCTGGCACTTTTGTTGGTTTATTTACAAGTAAGGAGACTTCTTGAATGTTTATTCATCAACTTGCAGATGTCCAATCTGATCAAATAGGGGTTGGAACAAAAATATGGCAGTTTTGTGTCGTGATGAAGTCTGCAAAGATTGGTTTTGATTGTAATATTTGTGCACAGGTTCTGATTGAGAGCGATGTAACTATAGGTGATCGGGTAACAATAAAAAGTGGTGTGCAGGTCCGGGAATGCATAACTATAGAGGATGATGCCTTTATTGGGTCAAATGTTACATTTGCCGATAATCTATTATCTGGTGCTGAACAATATAAAGATAAGTTTAAAAAAACTCTTATTGAAAAGGGATCTTTAATCGGTGCAAATGCAACCATTTTGGCTGGCATACGGGTAGCCAAACATGCTTTGGTTGGTGAAGGGGCTGTAGTAAATAAAGATGTCCCGCCTTATGCAATTGTTGAAGGCAACCCGGCACGCATCACTGGTTATGTAGTGTCAAAAAAAGCAAAAAATCTTGAACAGGTAAGCATTAAGGGTCATCAGGTTGGTAAAATTGAAAGTGCTCATGTAAAAGGCGTAGGTATCTATAAACTGCCTGTTATTGAAGATGTGCGTGGCAGTCTATCTTTTGCTGAAGTTGAACAGTTTCTCCCATTTGAGCCGAAACGTTATTTTCTTGTTTATAATGTTAAGAGTAATGAAATTCGCGGAGAACATGCGCATCGACGGCTTCATCAGTTTTTGGTTTGTGTAAAAGGTTTTTGCTCTGTTGTCGTTGATGATGGTGAAAACCGTGAAGAATATAAATTAAATAGTCCTGAAATAGCTGTTCTTATTCCACCAATGGTGTGGGGCATCCAATATAAATATTCATCTGACGCAGTGTTAATGGTGCTGGCATCGGAGAGGTATGATGAATCTGAATATATACGTAATTATGATGAATTTATCGAGTTAGTAAAAAGCAAATGAGTATTCCGTTTCTTGATTTGAAGTCTATCAACCTGCGCTATAAAGAAGCATTTTTAGAAGCCTCGAACCGAGTGCTGGAAAGTGGCTGGTTTGTTCTTGGGCATGAAACGGAAATGTTTGAATCTGAGTTTTCAGCATATTGCGACAGCGATTATTGTATCGGGGTCGGCAATGGATTGGATGCGCTGCATTTGATATTGCGAGCATACGGGATAGGAGAAGGTGATGAGGTCATTGTCCCATCCAATACCTATATAGCAACCTGGCTGGCTGTAAGTTATGCTGGAGCCAAGCCAATACCTGTCGAACCGTATGAGAAAACATACAATATTGACCCTGAACGGATTGAGAGTGCTATTACGCCAAATACCAAAGCTATTATAGCAGTTCATCTTTATGGTCAGTGTGCTGATATGGATCAAATAATGTTGATTGCTGAAAAACATGGTTTGAAAGTAATTGAAGACGCAGCCCAAGCCCATGGATCTCTTTATAAAGGTAGCAAGGCGGGTTCACTTGGACATGCGGCCGGGTTTAGCTTTTTTCCTGGCAAAAATCTTGGAGCACTTGGTGACGGCGGCGCCGTAACTACCAATGATGCCCGGCTAGCTGATAAAGTCCGGATACTTAGGAATTATGGATCGGAGAAAAAATACCATAATTCTGTTAAAGGATACAACAGTCGGCTTGATGAAATGCAGGCATCATTTCTCAGGGTTAAGCTGCCGCATCTTGATGAAGACCTTGCTCGCAGGAAAGAGATTGCAGCGTTTTATAACAAAGAATTAAATGGAGTCTTAAATTTGACCTTGCCTTATGTGCCGGAGTGGAATTCTCCTGCATGGCATCTGTACGTGGTGAGAGACTCCAAACGCGAATTGTTGCAAAAACACCTAAAATCAGAAGGAGTTGAAACATTAATTCATTATCCAATACCTCCTCACCTTCAGCCAGCATATTCTGAGTATCGCTTTATGGATAGAGAGTTACCTCTTGCTGATGTGATTAGTCGTGAAGTATTGAGTCTTCCTATGGGGCCACACCTAAATCTGGATCAATGCGATATAGTGATCCGCGCTATTCAATCTTTCAAAGAGTAATGCTTGATAACTAATTTAAGCATCGTTTAGGATTGCTCTATTACTGAAGGTCTTTGGGCAGATATTGATTGTAAGGATTTGGATAACGAGGATGAGCAATATTTTTTATGCGCCGTGAACTATGAGGCCGTGAACACCCTATTGCTGTACGTGAGACGGAAAATAGTTCGGTTCAAAGTGACTTAGTGGGCAGAGAAAGGTTTACTGATTTCAATAGTAAGTTGAAAAGGCTCTTAGGGATCAGGGTTGGTGATCTATGGTATTAACTCTTCGTCTTCAAGCGTCACTTATATGCAGTGTCATGTAATTACTCAAGCTATTGGGAGTTACGCGGTAAAAAAATATCTGAAGAATGTTCAAATATTTAAATTTATAAGGTCACTATTAATTCTGGCTGTGGTAATAATGGTCGGAATATTAATCAATGTTTAGAAGAATAAGACATTAAACTTTAATCAATAAACATAAATAGAAATCACTATTAGCCACCTTAATAATGTCAGATGATTTAAAAAATAAAACATTAAACGCTCTCTTGTGGAGTGCTACAGAACGCTTTAGCTTGCAAGGGATTCAGTTTGTCGTCTCCATTATTCTGGCTCGTTTTCTCTTGCCTGAAGAGTTTGGTTTAATTGCTATGTTGGCAATATTCTTAGCCATAGCTGATTCCTTTATTAACTGCGGTTTTGGGCATGCTCTCATTCAGAAGCAGGGAGCGACTCATATTGATGAATGCTCCATTTTTTATTTTAATGTGCTTGTGGGTTTTATTGTGGCAGCTCTATTGAGTCTGGCCGCGCCCTGGATCGCTGATTTTTTCAATCAACCGCAATTAATTCTAATCATATACGCTTTATCATTTAATTTAATTTTCAGTGCTTTCGGTCTGGTACAGGTAACTCTGCTTAGCAAACATCTCAATTTCAAGGTTCAGCAAAAGGTAAGTGTCATATCTGCAATAGCTTCAGGAACAATTGGTGTGACAATGGCCTTAAAAGGCTTTGGTGTCTGGAGCCTGGTGATAATGCATCTTAGTAACACCGTATTCCGCACATCTTTGTTGTGGTTATTTAATACTTGGCGCCCATCGTGGACATTTAGCTTTGACGCTCTGCGAAGCATGTTCGCTTTTGGCTCTCGGATTTTTTTGGTCGGGTTGTTAAATGCTTTCTTTGTAAATATATATAGCCTGGTGATAGCTAAGCTGTTTTCTCCGATGGCTCTGGGATTTTATATCCGTGCCGAATCTCTTCAACAATTACCTGTAACGAGTATTACAGGTGTAATTAATCAGGTCACGTTTCCAATGTTTTCATCAATACAAGATGATAAACCACGTCTGAAACGAGCTCTAAGTAAAGCACTGAATATGATGGAGTTAATTGTTTTCCCTATGATGGTGGGTTTAGCAATTGTGGCAAAACCACTGGTGCTCGTGTTGCTTACTGAAAAGTGGCTTCCCATTGTTCCTTATCTGCAACTATTCTGCGTGATAGGCGTGCTATATCCGATTCAGTTAATAAACTTGAGTGTACTAAATGCCCAAGGGAGGTCTGATCTTTTCTTCAGGGTTCAGGTCATACAATATATTCTAGTTATAATTACTGTTTTATTTACTTACCGTTGGGGAATTACCGCCATGATATATGGGAAAATTGTCTATTCTTTCCTTGCTTGTTATTTGTGCGCTTATTACACCCAAAAAATACTGGGCTATTCTATTATTGAGCAGGTTAGAGATGTAATACCTAGTTTAGCGCTGTCAGGTTTAATGGGGATTGGTGTTTATGCTGTTAAATACACATCAATTACTGATGAGTTAATTTTGTTGATTGCTCAAATTACTACTGGGATAGTTCTTTATAGCAGCATGTGTTATTTTTGCCGTATTTCGTCGTTTATGGAAATTATTAAACTGATCAAGTCGCGTGGAGAAAGAAACGTTTAAGAATTATAACAACTTGCTGATACTACTTTCTTTTTTAGCGATTTTGGCCATTAATGACGCATCCGTACCGCTATACATTGCTTGTCATTTGTAATACGAAGCATTGCCCATTTCATGTTTTCCCCAGAGTTCGTGAATGGGCACGTCACTTTAAGCTTGCTTGATGATGGTCAGTATTTAACTATCAGAATAAGGTGATTTTTTTATGTAGATCTCCTTCGTAAAGTTTATGATAAAATTATATTTTTGATCTCCGTTATTTATAGGGGGACTTGAACTTACCCTGGTAATGCTACCCTAACAAAGTTTTTATTAATTGCATCAGTTATCTTTTATAGAAAAGTTACAAACAAATTATGGCGCTATGGGGCAATTCCTCGGCAAAAGATAGTCTTTGATTACTAGGCTTCCGTCTAAATCAATTATGAACTTACTCAGTCTGCTTTAGGAGCAGATCATGCTGCTTGTGTTAAATTTCAAGCACAGATGGCTAGATAATCTAACTTTTTAAATATTAGAAACCATTTCATTGGAAATAAATTATGCTTAAAATATTATTCGTCGTAAACAAGTATGTAACTTGCCAAGGGGGCCAGAAATTCTACCCTTGTTTTCTTAAAAATTTAGCTAGCTCCTTAAAAGAGAAAAATATTGAATTAAAATATGTTTTTTTTGGAGAGGTTCTTGAAAACTCATTCCTTACATCGGATGATTTTTTTTATGAACGAAGTATTGCTACTGTTGATAAAGCTGATTTGAAAGACGAGGCCAATCGTATAGAGAACGCTTATGGTTTTACCTTTAAGCAGGCCTATTATCCGGAAATGTTGCAAGCTTCTGATTTTTCTGTACAGAAAGATTTGCGTGCCATCCATCTGCCAGAGGATGTGATTTCTGAATTAGACCATCTTGTAGATAGGTTTAATTATATTAACAATATTATTCTGAATGAAAATATTGATATAGTCATTTCAGATCAGTCGACTGATGCAGAAATTGAATTTGCCAGAGCTATTTGTTTAAAAAACAATAAATCATTCTTGAGAATTTGGTCTGACTTTTTGGGGAAACGGTCTATCCATCAAGAAGAGGAGTTTTGCAGAGATAAGGTTGTTGAGGCAGTCTATGACCCAGACTTCAGTTATGAAAAAGCAGAGACTTTTTTGGACGATTATTTGGATAATCAGCGCAGCCCTTATCCGCCCGAAGTTTTTTATCATGAGCCGAGTTCCTTTAAGGCTCGTTTAAAAAGAAACCTCAATAAACAATCACTTATTGATTTTATTTTATGCAAGAGATTGTATCGAGCGGTAAGAAACATTGTATTGAAAATGTTCTATTACGTTGAAAGATTAAGGAAAGACACATTAGTCCATGATTACGATGCAACTCAAAACTATCTGTTCTGGGGCTTTCATTTGACAACGGAAGCAACTATATCTTTGCGTGGACTTCCATACCTGACTCAGACTAGTTTAATAGAAAGTATTAGTAGGGTTCTACCTTACGGATATTTTTTATATGTTAGAGAGCATCCTTCATGGAGAGACGACTTTAAATTTGAACACTTGAAAAAACTTTCTGAACTACCAAATGTACGGGTGATTTCAACAGGCGTTCCAATTCATACTATTTTAAGAAATTCAAAGGGTGTTATTACCTATAATGCCACTACGGGGATTGAGGCTCTTATGCATGGAAAGCCTGTCCTGTCATTTTCTCCAAATATATACTATCCACTACATCCGGCCGCAGATTACTGTTCTGATCTTTATGAATTAGGTGCCAAGCTGGTGAGGCTGGTAAACACAAACGTAGAGCGTGAAGATACCATAAGCTACTTACAGAAAATGTTTCAAATTACTAATGACGTGTCTATGGAGGCTGAGACATTTTTTTCCAAACAAGACGCTATTGAGAAAGCGGAGAAGTTATCTCGCCATCTTAAAGTGGCTTTCGATATGTGTTTACATCAGAAGGATTTAAGTAATAATAATGAGCAATAAAATAATGTTGAAGGATTATGTGGCGCTTACTTTACAAAGGCTTGGGGTGCAGGTCTCCAGATCGCCAAGTTCCGGCTTTGAATACCTGCTTCAGCATCCAAGATATAGAAAACATACAGTAAGCTTAATGGGTATGCCTTTTGAAATTGCAGACGGGCACTCATTTTATTATAGCCATAGAGAAATATTTATAGACGAGATTTATAAATTTAAGTGTAATTCGAAACAGCCCACCATTATTGATTGTGGATCTAACTATGGTGTCAGTATTCTTTATTTCAAGCAATTATACCCTGGTGCTAAAATAGTTGGAGTAGAAGCAGACCCATATATTTATGAGATTCTCAATAACAATATTACTAGAACGAACATTAACTCTGTCACGTTATTGAACAAAGCGGTATCCAATCATATTGGATCTATTGAGTTTTTTAGTGAAGGAGCAGATGGTGGCAGGGTTCATAAAATGGATGAGTCAAAAAATACCAGCAGTGTGGATACAGTGGCACTGGATGATTTAATTGATGGACAAGTTGATTTCTTGAAAATGGATATTGAAGGTTCAGAAACCGATGTCTTTTGTGCTTCAAGAAAGTTGAATAAGGTGAAACAGTTGTTTATTGAATATCATTCCTTTGTTGATGAAACCCAAAATTTGGGAGATTTATTATCGTGTCTCGCAAAAAACAATTTCCGTTATTACATTCATACTCAGTTTTGCAGTAAAAAGCCGCTAGTTGACGATAAAATTCAACTGGGTATGGACTTACAACTTAATATTTTCGCGAAACAATTATGAAAATATTAACCCTTAGTACTCATGACAGTTTGGGCGGCGCTGCGAGGTCCGCTCATAATCTGTATGGTAGCTTAAAAGATTTGGGTATCAATTCAGAAATGCTGGTTTCAACCAAAGCTACAGCAGATTATGGTGTAAGGGGCCCGGAAACAACGATGGGGAAAGTCAGATCCAAGCTTGCTTGGCACATTGATGCTTTACCTAATAGATTTCTTTCATCACAAAATAAAAATCTGCACTCATCGGCTTGGTTTTCTAATGTAAAAGCGAATGAAATTATGAAAATGAACCCTGATATTATTCATATCCATTGGGTTCAAGGTGGGTTTCTATCAATAAATACAATTTCGAAGTTAAACAAACCCATTGTTTGGACCTTCCATGATATGTGGCCATTTAGTGGTGCGGAACATTATTCAGATGGTTCTAAGCGCTACAAAGACGGCTACAACAACAATAACCGTCCTGATGGAGAATCGGGCTTTGATTTAAACCGCTGGGTTTGGAAGCGTAAAATTAAAGCTTGGTCGAACATTGAAAACCTCACTATTGTTACTCCCAGCAAATGGATGGCTCAATGTGCCTCAGAAAGCGTGTTATTTAAAGATCGCAGGATTGAAGTTGTACCGGTGGGTTTGAACCATGATTTGTATCGCCCGCGCAACAAAAATTCAATCCGCGAAATATTAGGTATGCCATTAGATAAAAAGCTCATCCTCATTGGTGCTATGAATTTTTTAAATGACAAACGTAAGGGTGGTCATTTGTTAAAAAAGGCTTTTGATACACTGAGTAAATCTGATTCCAGTGAAAATGTGGAAGTATATGTCTTGGGTATTTCAGCCCCTAGGGACGAAGAAAATTTTGGATTTAAAACCCATTATTACGGTGCTAATCGTGACGACCTTTCTCTGGCTTTACTGTATTCAGCCGTAGATGTTTTTGTTGCACCGTCGGTTGAAGAAAATTTTGCCGGAACTGTATTTGAATCCCTTTCTTGCGGTACGCCAGTAGTAGCTTTCGATATTGGTGGAATGCCGGATATGATCACACATCGTCAAAATGGATATCTGGCTGAACCCTTTAATACTGATGACTTGGCTGCTGGAATACAATGGATTTTAGATAGCGACTCGTGGCAACTACTTTCCAAAAATGCCAGAGCTTTTGTTGAAAGCGAGTGTACGCTCGAAATTCAGGCAAATCGTTATAATGAAATCTACCAAAGCATACTTGGTTAATTTTAATTAAACACTAAAGGAAGAAGTGATTCTATGAAAATATTGGTAACCGGTGGGGCAGGGTTTATTGGGAGTCATCTCATTGATAGACTGATTGATAAAGGCGAAGACGTAGTTTGTGTGGATAATCTCTTATTGGGGAAAAAGAAACATCTAAAGGGGGTTATGCAAAATAAACATTTCCAATTTCATGAATTTGATTTGCTTGATTTAGACAAGTTGGATTTATTATTTGCAACAGAAAAATTTGATGTGGTCTACCATTTGGCTGCGAATTCTGACATCCAGTTGGGACACAGTAAAACAATGACGGACCTTAATAATACATTCCTGACCACATTTAATATTTTATCTTGTATGAAGACGCACAAAGTACAAAAAATAGTGTTTGCTTCCTCGTCCGCTATTTACGGCGAAACAAATGAAGTTGTATCAGAAGATACAGGTCCATTGCTTCCCATATCAAATTACGGTGCAGCAAAGCTTGCATCAGAGGCATATATATCGTCTTTTTGTGAAAATTATGGTGTTAGGTCTTGGATGATTCGTTTCCCCAACGTAATAGGCTGGCGTTTGACTCATGGGGTTATTTACGATTTTTTGAATAAATTGGAAAAGAATCCATCAGAACTTTTAGTTCTAGGGGATGGGATGCAACAAAAACCATATCTATATGTAGATGACCTATTGGATGCTATTGAGTGTATTTTTAATAGTTCGGATAATAAGGTGAATATTTATAACGTTGCAGCTGCAAGTGTGACAACTGTTAAAGAAATTGCTGAAATGGTGCCGCGCGGCATGGGACTGGAAAATACAAAAATAAGTTTCACTGGTGAAACTAGAGGCTGGATAGGTGATGTTCCAAAATTTAGCTATGATATAGCAAAAGTCAGTAGCCTAAACTGGTTTCCTGCCATGACCTCTAATCAGGCAGTCATGTTAAGCATTGAAAAAGAGCTAGAGTATAGAAAAGAAAATTTATGAGGCTAGTTATTTTAGCAGGTGGCAAAGGGACGAGAATGGGCGTGATGACCGAGTCTACTCCTAAACCTATGGTTCCACTTATGCGAAAACCTATTTTAGAGCACCAGATTAATTTCGCAAAAAAATATGGTTTTGATGATATTATTATATCGACCGGTTACATGGGCGATGTGATTAGGGACTATTTTAAAGATGGAAAAGAATGGGGTGTACATATCCAGTATTCACCCGACCCTTTTCCTTTAGGAACTGCCGGAGCTGTAAAACACTTGGAACAAGAACTTAAGGATGATTTTGTTCTGTTCTACGGCGATACTATTATGGATATTGATCTAGATTCATTGGTGCAGTTACATGTAAAAAAAGAAAGTATGGCTACATTGGTTGTTCATCCGAATGATCACCCTCATGATAGCGATCTTCTCGAAACAGATAAGAATAGTCGGGTTCTGGCTTTTTATAGCAAACCGCATGACCAGAAAGTCTATCATCGCAATCTTGTGAATGCCGCTCTATATGTCCTGTCTCCTGAGGTATTTCAATACATTGAAAAAGATACCTTTCACGATTTTGGTAAAGATATTTTTCCTAAGCTCGTTTCCCTGAATAAATCTCTTTATGCATACAATACGGCTGAATACATAAAAGATATTGGAACAATCGAACGATTGGAAGAAGTGGAAGAAGATTTTTTATCAGGAAAAGTTCAGCGATTAAACAGATCAAATAAGCAGAAAGCCGTATTTATAGACCGTGATGGTGTAATCAATTTTGAAGCAGAGCCGTTAAACACACCTGATAAATTTAATATTCTGCCTAATGTTGATACTGCTCTGAAGGCACTAAATAGGTCAGACTACCTCTCTGTGGTTGTAACCAACCAGCCTATAATAGCCAAGGGTTTCGCTTCCGTAAAACAGGTCTGTGAAATCCATAATTATATGGAATGTATTTTGGGCAAAGAAGGGGTCTACTTGGACAGAATCTATTATTGTCCGCATCACCCGGAAAAAGGGTTTAAAGGAGAGAACAAAGCATACAAAATAGTTTGTAAGTGCCGTAAACCTGACACAGGGATGATTGATAAGGCTGTATTAGAAATGAATATTGATTTGCATCAGTCTTTCATTATTGGTGATCGTACTGTAGATATAATGACAGGTATTAATGCTAATTTACATACGGTGTTGGTCAGGCAGGGCTATGCGGGCGAGGATCAAAAGCATGTTTGTCAGCCTGACTTTATATTTGATGACCTGTTAGAGGCAACCAGATTTATTGTTAATGGTTACGATAACCTGTCAGGCGATATGGACAAATATCTCCCGAAGAGACTATTAAAGGATAAAGAAAATCCAGTTGTGATTGTAGGTGGTTTATCGAGAAGTGGAAAGTCCACGCTTACTTCGGTCATCCGTAAATATCTTGAACATTTCGGGATAAAAGTAAAAATACTGAAACTGGATAACTGGTTACTTCCTGAGTGTCAACGAACACACGATATGGATGTTCGTAATCGTTACCAATACGACGCTGTTGAAAAAGATATCAAAGCTTTATTAAACAAGGAAATAGTAACTACGAACAGATATGATCCAAAAACTCGATCTGTTAAAAAAAATGCTGATTTTATATCCATATCTCCCAGTGAGGTCCTATTGATTGATGGTGTAATTGCATTAGATCATGAGTTCCTTAGAGGTATAGCTGATGTAAGCTTCTTCACCTATGTTTCCGAGGAAGTAAGAAAGAAAAGGTTTTACAGCTTTTACCGGTACAAATCCTTTTCTGAAGAAAAAATAGGCTCTTTATATCATCAAAGAATTATTGATGAAGTGGGGATTATAGGGCAGTCACAACAGTATGCCGAAAACAACGTAGATATGGATTTTTCACTATGATAGGAACCCGGACCCCATTTCGCATGAGTTTCATTGGTGGTGGCAGTGATTTAAAGGAGTTTTACTCACGGCACCCTGGTTGTGTAATCAGTACTTCAATTAATAAGTACATGTACATTTTTATTCATCCTTTTTTTGATAATCGAATCCAGGTTAAGTATTCCAAAGTTGAACTGGTGGATTGTATAGAGGCAATCGAACATCCCATAGTAAGAGAGACCTTGAGAAAATTTAATTTAGAAGGAATTGATATTAACTCTATTGCCGACATTCCGGCTGGTACTGGTCTTGGTTCTTCAAGTTCTTTTACTGTAGGTTTATTGCATGCGCTTTACGGATATAGAGGTGATAAGGTTTCTAAGGCGCAGTTGGCTCATGAAGCGTGTGAAATTGAAATTGATATATTAAAAGAGCCCATAGGGAAGCAGGATCAGTTTGCAGCAGCTCTTGGTGGCTTGAATATGATTAGATTTTCTCCAAACGGTGAAGTGCAAGTAGAGCCGATAATAATGGAGAAAAAAGCTTATAAACAGCTGCAGAACAATCTGTTACTTTTCTATACTGGTACTACCCGCAATACTTCAGATATATTAAGAAATCAGAAATTTAATATGATAAATGATCAACAAAAATTTGATATTTTGGTTGAAATGACAGAGTTAGTTGAAATAGCTAATAAGTGCCTATGTGAATCAGATCTTAATGGATTTGCCAAGACATTGGATGATAACTGGAGGTTGAAGAGAACTTTATCAAACAAAATCTCAACCACCAGTATAGATAATTTGTATTCTTTGGCAAAAAATAATGGAGCTTTGGGTGGTAAAATTTTAGGAGCCGGTGGTGGTGGATTTCTTCTTCTGTATTGCGAACCGAAAAATCAGCATAAGTTGCGAAAATCATTGAGCAGATTGAAAGAAGTTCAATTTAAATTTGATAATTCAGGATCAGTGGTGCTGAATCTGGATCATCGGGCTAAGTATTGATGCTCTCGCAATCAGTTCGGGGCCAATATTTTCATACGTACTCATTGAGAAGTCTCATCGAACATTTGTTAGTTCTAATGTCAATTTTAGCATCAGGTTCATTATATTACTCATCTTATAGCAATCCATTTTTGCTTTTATATTTTTCAATATGTATTGGTGCTTTTATTTTACTAAAAAAATTCACCCTTTCTAAATATTATTTTCATTATGCATTATTAAGTATTGGCTTTCTTCTTGTACATCCCCTGCTTCTAGGAAACTTTGATATGCCTAATATATATTTTGGTTATTCTATTAGAATTGCTTGCTTTTTGTTTGTTATCAGCATTCTAGGGCATCAGAAATTTTCACTTACTTATCTGCGGGTAATGTTATTTGTATGTTTTTTTAATCTTATTTTATATATTAGTGACGTTTATCTATTTCAATTTTCACAATTACTACCATCCTTTCTCCCTGATTTGGAATCATGGGATACTTATACATTTAAAAATTACATTTTTTACGTTACCCCAATTGGTATGGATGGGCTTTCTGTATCGCACTCATCTTTTATCCGAAATATAGGCATTTTTTGGGAAGGAGGGGCGTATCAATATTTTTTGAACATTGCACTAATTCTCAGCTTATATGTTAAAAAAAATCCAATTTTTTCTTTTCCTAATTGGATATTAGTAATTTCAATAATAACCACATTCTCAACCACTGGTTATCTCATTATGGCTGTTGTTTTGGCATCTATTGTCATGGGTAAATCATCTAAACGAATGTTTTTTGTAAAAATACTTATAATTATACCATTACTACTGACGGTCTTGTTTTCCTCTGTTATCTATAACAAACTATTTGATGCTGACTCTACAGAGTACATTGGGTCTACGCAAAGACGAATTTTGGATACTGTAGTAGATCATAACGTCTTTAGAGATAATCCACTCCTTGGTATTGGGTTGGGAAATCTGGAAGGTTGGGAATCGTATTCAGCTCAATTGTCTGGGGGAACATCCAGTTCCAATAGTTTAACGAATTACCTTGCAAAAATTGGTCTGTTAGGTTTTTTAATTACGTTATATCCTTTTATGAGATTTGATTTGAAAGATAAAATGAATCAAATGATTCTGTTATGCAATATACTTTCGGTTCTAACTGAAAATTTTATGTTAACTCCTATTTTTCTTCTCTCGATGTCTTTATTACATCAAAAAGGCTTTGCGACGCCTCTTCTATTTCGAATAGTAGCGTTGAGACGCACCCACTCTCATAGATACCCACTTAGTTCTAAAAGTAGATCTTTTCAAAATCTATAGGTGGCGAGTCACGGTTATTTCTATGGCGTCGTGTCGGACTGTAAAGCAGCCCAATATAATTAAACACATTATTTTGTGCGGTTTTCCTAGTTGGGTAAATACGACGTTTAATACGTTTTTTTGAGAAACCAAAAAAAGTTTTATGGTCATGCGTTATTGGGAGGATTACCTCGACCGATGATAGGTCGAGAAACTAAATTGAGCTACACCGCAGCAATCTTGAATTCTTGTGTGTATCGTTTGCCTGCCATCGTTGGACTTTCATTCTGTTACGTTGTAACCAGTTAGACTGTCTATTAAAGTATGGGCGTATCAATTAGGTATAAACTGTAATTTACCTAGAAATGTGTAGTGATTAGAATTAAAAAAATTTCAATTGAAAAACGAATGGAGTTTTACATGAAGCCAGCATCTTTTCAAACAGTCTTTTCGATAAGCGTACCAAGGCACTATTCAATTGCGTCCACTAGGTTTCTTGGCAGAAGTCTGAGCACTGCTAGTGGTATGCTGATCCGTAATGATATGGTTACCAATTCGTGATTATTTCAATTGTCATTGCAACATATAATGCGAAGGAAACCATCCGCAGATGTTTGGAAAGTGTTGTTGACACGCAGGGCTATGAGGGGTTTGAGTTAGACATCGTTGTTATCGACGGTGGATCTACAGATGGTACTGTTGAAATTGTAGGATCTTTCGCAGAACTTTTAGGCTACTGGGAGAGCGCTCCTGATCGTGGTATAGCTCATGCATGGAATAAAGGCGTGTCCCATGCAATTGGTGATTGGGTCATTTTCCTTGGGGCCGATGACTATCTGTGGAGCAGTGACTCGTTAGAAAAGATGGCTCCTTTATTGGCGAATATGTCTAATCTAACAAAAATTGTATATGCATGTGTTATGGGGGTTGATGCTAGTGGAAAACAACTGGGTATTTGGAGTAGTGACTGGAACCGTGAAAAATTCGCCTACGGTGAAATGTATTTCTCTCATCAAGGTGTATTCCATCATAAAACTTTATTTACTCAATACGGCATGTTCGATGAGTCTTATTGTCTTGCCTTGGACTATGAGTTGATGTTGCGTTACCTTGTGAATCACGATGCAATTTTTATACCGGGCGTTATTGTATCAGCGATGCAATCGGGTGGCATGTCTAATACGCCAAGTAATGCTATTAGAACATTGCGGGAACTAGCAAGTGCGCGTCGAAAGAATCATGTCTCTCGAGGCTCCATAAACTATTATCGTGCTGTCATTGGCGCATATGGGAAGTTGATTTTGTCTAAACTGTTAGGAAATGAGTGGGCTGCCCGATGCGTTGAGCTTAAAAAGTCTATATTCCATTAATATGACATTATTAATAAAAGGTTGTTTTCCATGAAGCTGTTACACGTTGTACCAACACTTAATCCTGATACGGGCGGTGTGGTTGAGGGGATGAGGCAGATGGTCACGGCTACTATGAAAATGGGGCATGTGGTTGAAGTAGTTACACTTGATTCGGATGACGAAAGTTGGTTGCAGAATTTACCGTTTTTAGTTCACCCTTTGGGGCCATCAAAGTTTGGCTATAGATATTCACCAAATTTGGTTCCCTGGCTGCGCGAACATGCGACTGGCTACGACGCTGTGATTGTCGATGGCCTGTGGCAATACCATGGTTATGCAACGTGGAAAGTTATGCGGAAAATGAAAGTGCCATATTTTGTGTTCACGCATGGTATGTTAGATCCGTGGTTTAAGAAAACTTATCCGTTCAAGCATTTAAAAAAATGGATGTACTGGCCATGGGCGGAATACAGAATTTTGCGCGATGCGAAGGCGGTACTTTTTACCTGCGACGAGGAGCGTGTTCTTTCGCGAGAATCTTTCTGGCTATTCCGATGCAGGGAAAAGGTGGTGAGTTATGGAACGGTAGCACCAGCGGGGGATCCAGCGCTTCAACGCGACGCAGTATTTAGGGAATACCCAATTTTACGCAATAAACGTTTGTTTCTGTATTTGAGCCGAATTCACCAGAAGAAAGGTTGTGATTTATTGATCCAAGCGTTTGCCGAAGTGGCGAACCGGGATAAGTCGCTACATCTGGTGATGGCAGGGCCAGACCAAACTGGATGGCAAAAGGATTTGGTAGAATTAAGTAGAAATTTGGGCATAGAAAGTCGCATAACTTGGACGGGCATGCTTTCAGGGGATGTGAAGTGGGGTGCCTATCACGCTGCAGAAGCTTTTGTGTTGCCATCACACCAAGAGAATTTTGGCGTCGTGGTGGCTGAGGCTTTGTCCTGTGGCGTAGTCACCTTGATTTCGAATAAGGTGAATATCTGGCGTGAAATTGAGGCCGATGGGGCAGGTATTATAGCTGATGATACGTTGGATGGGACGATTACCTTATTTGAGAAATGGCTTGGGATGGACACTGCTGCACAAACTCTGATGCGACAAAAAACAGTAACCTGTTTTGAGTCTCGATTTGAGATGGGAAAAGCAGCGCAGAATTTGATGGATGTGGTAACAGAGCCATAGATGTGGTAACAGAGCCATAAGAGCTAAATACGACAACTCTCTTTTGGGCTGACACCTAATAAAGCTATTTTTTAATCTTATTCTTGAGGTTTCTCATTAGACAAATGAACATACTAATATTTAGCAAACACTTCTGGCCAGAATCGTTCCTTATTAATGAGCTTGCTCAAAACCTTCGTAATGAAGGAAATCATGTTTCGGTATTGACGGGGAAGCCGAACTATCCTGCAGGAGATATTTTCCCAGGCTATAAGGCTAGTGGAAGTCAAACAGATTCTTTTGATGGGATTACTGTACGCAGGGTTCCAATGCTCCCAAGGGGAAAACGTGGATTGCTCGGGTTGCTACTAAATTATGTTTCGTTCAATCTTTCTGCTATGTTTTATGCACCATTCCTACTGCGGAAAGAAAAAATAGATGTCATCTTTGTTTATGGCACCTCGCCGCTAATTCAGGGGTTGTCAGCTATTCCTATAAAATTTATTTATAATGCAAAGTTGGTTGTTTGGGTGCAGGATTTGTGGCCAGAAGATCTTGTCACGACCGGACATGTAAAAAATACTACGGTACTTAAAATTAATGAATGGGCTGCCAGAGTATTATATTTCTTTACAGATCAAATATTAATACAATCAGAAAGTTTTCGAGCTCCAGTGTCTCGTCTTGCTCCGAATAAAGAAATATTATTTTTGCCAAATGCGGCGGAGCGATCTGTTTTCGAGAAGCCTAATCAATTTATATTACCTCCAAACTTAGTTTTTTTGAAAGATGGCTTTAATATAGTTTTTGCTGGAAATATCGGGAACAATCAATCGATAGAAACGATAGTTTCGGCTGCTGAAATATTAAGAAATAAAGAGGAGATTAAAATAGTTATGGTTGGTAGCGGTAGTCGCTCCTCTTTCCTTCAAGAGGAAGTTGATAAGCGGGGCTTATCTAATTTGATAGTTGCCGGCAGGTATCCGTCGGATGTGATGCCGGCAATTTTTAACTACAGTCAGGTCCTGCTCGTTTCGTTGGCAAAAAAAGATTCACTGTCATGGACTGTTCCATGTAAAGTTCAAGCATACTTTGCTGCTGGGAAACCGGTTTTAGCGTCGCTTGATGGTGAAGGTGCTAGAATAGTGAATGATTCTGGTGCAGGGCGCGTATGCCCGGCTGAGGATTCGCAAAGTCTTGCAGCATGTATCTTGGAGTTATATGCGATGTCAAATAGCGAACGAAGCGAAATGGGCAAAAAAGGCCGCATGTATGCGGAAAGGCATTACCATCCTACGAAAATTGCAAGGCAACTGCTTTCATATTTTTTAACAATGATTAAAAATGAAGGGAAATAGTTAAGGATGTTGGCGGGGGTTTATATTTGTGCCTATTGAGACTGCTTCTTATCAAAACGATTGGTGAGTGTTATGTATCTTCCGATGTCGGTGCTATAAGGTTAGGGTCAGGTCGCGTATCAAGAGCAGAAAAGTGCCAAAAAAAAGAAGGTCTAGATAACTTTAAGGGCGTAATATCTTACAATATCAACGAAAGATAAGTATATAGTTCGTTCCCATATGTCTGAAGAATAATTCACTTTTTTCTAAGGATTTGAGCATTGCCGACATCAAGCACAACTAAAACGAGACGTTGAAGTTGATGGAAATTTTTTTTTGACGCCAGAGGCAAATCGATAGATATTGGTCATAAGAAGTACTCCACGGTTCATCATAGTAAGAATGAGCTCATTAGGGGAATTCTCATAATTATGGAATTGAATTATTCTGGGGTTCTGGTAGAGCAAGGCTGGTAAAAATTAAATAAATGGATAAAGAAGATGTTTAATTTACACCAAAAAAATATGAATTTAGGTTTAATCAAAGAGATTAAAATATGTATCAAATTTTGCTTAATTTATTTAGAGTTGGATTTCTAAAGTGATTTTTACTCAAAATAAAATATTAGTTATTACGGGCGGGACAGGTTCATTTGGTAATGCTGTGCTTCGCCGTTTCTTAAAAACTGGAGTGAAGGAAATCCGCATATTTTCTCGTGATGAAAAGAAACAGGATGACATGCGTAAGTTGTATAATAATCCAAAACTTAAGTTTTACATTGGTGACGTGCGTGATTTGAACTCAGTCGCTGATGTGATGAGGGGTGTTGATTATGTGTTTCATGCTGCAGCACTCAAACAAGTGCCATCTTGTGAGTTTTATCCTATGCAGGCTGTGCAGACCAATGTGATTGGTACAGAGAATGTATTGAATTGTGCAATAAATGCGAATGTAAAAAAAGTTATTGTGTTAAGTACGGACAAGGCTGTTTATCCAATCAATGCAATGGGTATTTCAAAGGCAATGATGGAAAAAATCACCGTCGCGAAGACACGCAACTTGGGCGAAAATGACACCATGATCTGCTGCACCCGCTATGGCAATGTGATGGGATCTCGAGGCTCTGTAATCCCACTGTTTATTGATCAAGTGCGGGCAGGTAAAGAAATTACAATTACTGATCCAGCAATGACACGCTTTATGATGACGCTTGATCAAGCTGTTGACCTCGTTCTTTTTGCATTTGAGCATGGAAACAGCGGTGACATATTTGTTCAGAAGGCTCCCGCTGCAACGATTGAACTTTTAGCCAAAACACTTATCAATTTGTTGGATAAACCCGACCACAAAATAAAGATTATTGGTACGCGCCATGGTGAGAAGCTTTACGAGGCGCTATTAACAAGAGAAGAGATGGTGTCTGCTGAAGACATGGGTGATTATTATCGCATTCCGGCGGATATCAGAGACTTAAATTATTCCAATTTTTTTGATGAAGGTGAGTCAGTCATTTCGCAGGCGCATGAGTATCATTCTCATAATACTAAACAGTTAACTCAAGACGAGCTCAAGAACGTGCTTCTCGGGTTGCGTGAAATTCAGGGTGATTTAAAAGAATTTAAATTTAACAGTAACAGAGGTAATGCGAATGATTAAGGTGATGACAATTGTTGGCACGCGCCCTGAAATTATTAAGCTAAGTGAAGTGATGAAAGAACTCGACAAGCATACTAATCATGTCGTGGTGCATACGGGGCAGAATTATGATTATGAATTAAACGAATTGTTCTTTGAGCAGCTTGGTGTACGACGCCCTGACTTCTTCCTCGAAGCTGTAAAGGGTTCGGTATCCGAGACCATTGGTGACATTATCGCTAAAGCAGATCGCATTATTGAGCAAGAAAAACCCGACGCAATTTTAGTGTATGGTGATACCAACAGCTGTTTGGCAGTAATTCCGGCGAAAAAACGAAAAGTGCCTATTTTCCACATGGAAGCGGGCAACCGTAGCTTTGACCAACGGGTTCCTGAAGAGATTAATCGTAAAATCGTTGATCATCTAAGCGATATTAATATGCCACTTTCTGAGCAGGCTAGGGATTACTTGATTAGTGAAGGGATTCGCCCTGAAACGATTATTAAAACTGGCTCATCAATGTTGGAAGTATTAAATGCTAATATGGAGAAAATTTTGGCATCCGATATTCTTGAAAAAGAAGGCTTAGAAAAATATAAATATATGCTTATGAGTATTCACCGTGAAGAGAACGTGGATTCCGAGCAAAATTTTGCCGATTTACTTGAGGCAATTGATGAGATGGGTAAGATTTATAAGATGCCAATAATTATTTCTACGCATCCTCGAACGCGCAAGAAACTGGAGTCAATTGGTTATGAGCATGGTAACAAGTTAATACGTTTCTCAAAACCATATGGGTTTCATGAGTACAATAAAATGCAAATGGACGCTTTTTGTGTGATTTCTGATAGTGGCACAATTGCTGAAGAAGGCTCAATTTTAAATCTACCTGCAGTAACCATTCGTCAGGCACATGAGCGTCCCGAAGGTATGGATGAAGGAACGCTTATTATGTCAGGCTTGAATAAAGATCGCGTGATTGAATCAATTGAAGTGATCACAAAACAACATGATCGCAACAAACGACAGATGAAAATTGTGGCTGATTATAATGTTGATAACGTGTCAAAGAAGGTATTGAGAATCATTCTTTCTTATACGGACTATGTCAACCGCACTGTTTGGCATAAAACGATATAATGAAGAAGATACTCATCCTTGGAGCTACAGGCTTACTTGGTCACCAAGTATATTTACGGTTAAATGCGAATAAGAACTTTGTAGTGTCTAGTTTTGCTCACCAGAGAAAAATTTCGGATGACACTGTATTGCTAGATGCAAGAGACGAGCACTTTCTGGGAAAAGTTATAGTAGACATCAACCCAGATGTTATTGTGAACTGTATGGGGGTTTTGATTGCTGAAGCAAATCGTGACCCAGAAAATGCAATCTTTCTCAATGCATACATTCCCCTACACTTGAAAAAGATAGCCAATACTCTTGACGCAAAGTTAGTACATATTTCAACGGACTGTGTCTTTTCGGGTAAAAAAGGCGCATATACTGAAGATGATATTCGAGATGCCAATGACACTTATGGAAGGACCAAGGCTTTGGGTGAAGTGACTGAGTCGCCGCATGTGACGCTCAGGACTTCTGTTGTTGGCCCTGAAATTAAAGAAGGCGAAGAACTGTTTGATTGGTTTATGTCTCAAGAAGGTAGGATTAAAGGTTTTACCAAGTCGTATTGGTCAGGCGTTACAACTTTAGAATTAGCGAAAGCTGTGGAGTGGGTAATAGAAAAGGATATCCAAGGCTTATATCATATTACGAATGGCATCCCAATCAATAAATATGAGCTTTTGATGTTATTTAAAAAATATACAAACAAAGAAATAGAGATTGAAAGCGTTCAAGGAAAAGTGACTGATAAGTCCTTTTTAGATACGCGTAAAGAGATTGATTATGCTATTCCTAGCTATGAAAAAATGATTAGTGAAATGATCCTTTTTATAAAGTGTCGTAGGAAGCTATATAAACAATATACAATTGTTGATTAATACACCTTCTTCGCCACGTTTTGTTTAAACCCCGGTAAATATATCCCATGATGTTCTAGGTTTTAAACTGAATAACCCTGCGTTATTGGCCGAGGGTGTTTGGCGATGTGGTGAATGCTGCGAGCGTTGATTTGACTGAATTTTTTTTGCATCAGTAAATACATGGGTTGATTTTTTTTGATGTGATATTTTTACCTTTAACCATACATACGTCTGGGTTTCTTTTGCCTGCCGAAGCACTCGCTCATTCAATCAAACAAACCAAGAACATTTCTTTTTTTAGCGTAGTCGTGGATTGTTAAACCATGATTGTCACGTAAATATTTATCTGCACCAAACTTTATGAGCATATCAAATGCTAATCTATTCTTGGTATTTTCATAATTTGTCATAGCATACATAAGTGGCGAAGTGCCTCTATAGTTTGGCATATCAATATCTGCACCATTCTCAAGCAGTATCTCCAGAACTCTCTCCGCTCCATTAAATGATGCAACTATTAATGGCGTCCAGCCCCTTCCATTCCTTTGATTTATATCTGCTCCATTTGCTAAACAAAGTAAGGCTTTGTCACCATCATTCTCAGTAGCAGCCGCATACAATTCAGCATTCATATCACGGTATAGTGTTAAGTCATAATCCACACTTGCGATAAGAATTTCTAAATCACTGCCTTTGAGCAAGGTTCCAGGCTTTGATGTTGATTTACTCTCTAATATCTTTGCTGAATTGACATGATATCCGTGTACTTTTGGCACTTGATATTCAGGAAACGTAAGTGCCCTAATTTGGTTGGAAATTTGATTTGCGGTATTAAGTAAATTTACTTCTAAATTTTGATAATCTATTGCTTTTCTCGAAAAATAAGTTGATCCATTTGCACTTTGAGGCTCGGAACTAACTGTTCCACTCAATAATCTTAATAGATTCTTATTGAGTAACTCTTTGGAGTTGGATAAATACTTTTCATACAGATTTTTTGCTGTATCTGACACTTCAATTGGAAATATCATTTGATCTATTATGTCTCCAGTATCAATCCCAGAATCGATGTGATGAAGAGTTACACCCGCATCTTTTTCGTCATTAAGTAACGGTAAAGCTGATGTGTACATTCCTTTATATGCTGGTAAATTGGAGAAATGTATATTGTATAAATACGCATTTGAAAATTTTTCTGGAGATATAATTCTGTCAAATTCTAACGACAGGAATATCAATCCGTTAAAATCATAGCAATCTTCAAGAGAGGTTATAGCAACGTCATTTTCTTGAGCAGACTTTAATAGTGATGGCTGCCAACTGTGAAACCCATCATCAGTCGCATTACATACTACGCATAGATTTTTTTTGTCGACATGCTTTAAAAGAAGGCTTAGCCCGTATACAGCAATCTCATTTTTCCCAGCGAGACATATTTTCTTATTAATGGTGGGGCTCATTTCTTTTCCTTAAAAATTCTTGTATTTGCTGACTAGAGTCAGAAAAAAGTTTGACGAGGATGCTATTTATAGATCCTATTTTACTAGTCTCTACAGCAGATAACATTTACAGTTATTTTTAAAGAGTATACTTTTTACATATAAAAGGACAATGAAGAAATATTATTACAAAACAGAGTAATAGTCTGAGTTTACAAGTTTGTTTAAAAACTAACGAAGGAATGTGTGTTTCAGAAGAGTTTACAAGTAGCAAAAGCCAGTAACCATAAGGGTTTCAGTGCCGACTACTACTCCCATAGATGAGGCGTTCATGCCGCCGTGTTCGGCCCGCCACGTATAGAAAGATGCTGTACGTCTGATTCTGGAGCCTATTTTTTCGCACAAACCGGCCCTGTGTTAGATCTAAGTGTGGCCACAGGTGATGACTGAATATATACGACCAATCCCCATAATTCACCGGTAATCAGCTATCGTTGAGCTTTTTCATTCACGAATGCAGAGTCATAATTATTAGATATTTTTATGTGTTTGAACTTGGAAGCGTGAACTACTATGCTGATATCGACGTTTTATTTTCGTTATTTTATTAAATTAGAAATATAAAATTAATACAAGTGAGTTGAATGCAATGACAAATACGTCCGACCCAAAAGAAGCTTTTCCATACAAGGCGCCATCAAAAGAGGTTAGACAAAAATATGGATATATTTTTGAATTAAACAAACCTTTGGAAGTGCGATTTTTCAAGTGGTTTTTTGATAAGATAGTGGCTATTATTATGTTGTTCTTCATAGCACCTATTCTGCTTTTGTTGAAAATAGCATATGTAATTGAGGGCATAATTATTCCTGAAAACAAAGGTCCGATGTTCTTTTATTACAATGCAGTTAGTTGCGGGAAGATTATTCCTAAGTATAAACTACGACTTATCAAGACTAGGTATATTGACCTTGAAGGAGCTAAGCGCCACGACTGGATAGCATATTCAGCTGAGTGGACGCAAGACAGCCGGACGCATGTGGGCGGGTTTGTTAAAAGGTTCTATCTGGATGAACTGCCACAGTTTTACAGCGTGCTAACTGGCGATATGAGTATTGTTGGTCCACGCCCTTTGTCAGTATTACATTACGACCGGGATCGCGCTCAAGGCAATGTCACCCGATTTCTGTTACGGGGGGGGTTGTTGGGATTAGGGCATGTGAACAAGGGCACACCGGAAATGGGAAATTCGATTTATGAGTATGAGTATGTTGAGCAGTATTTGAAACGCTCTTCGTTTGGGCTGCTGATGCTGGATTTGTGGATTATCTGGCGCGGGATTTTGGTGATAGTGAAGGGTGGGGGGCATTGAAAACTGGTGAGTAGTGCAGATGGCTTGTAGGCTGTTGCATTTTTGCGTCATAATTAACACTTCTATAATTGACTATATTGTCTCTCATGAAAGTGTCCAGTTCCATTAGACCCGAACATAGTGAGTTGGCTATAGGCTCAGGTAACCCTTTGAAAGTAGTGTGATCTATTTGGGGAAATGAGTAGATCTTTTTAGTTCACTGGAGTTGCGTACCCATTGGCTATAGGTTATCCTCAATTCATTGAGGCTATTCAAGCAATGTCAAAGGAATATATAGTGTTTAAACTGCTCGACAGAGTTAGTTAAAATCAATTAAAACCCTCGTTAAACTACTTTCAATTACGGATTGACATGAAAACTGCTCTAATTACCGGTGTTACTGGCCAAGATGGATCCTACTTAGCTGAGTTTCTATTAGAAAAGGGCTATGAAGTTCACGGTATAAAACGCCGTTCCTCATCTTTCAATACCGAGCGTATTGACCATATCTATGAAGATGCTTCCGTCCATGAAAATCGCTTCCATCTGCACTATGGCGACTTGTCCGATGCATCAAATCTCACCCGATTGATTAATGAAATACAGCCAGATGAGATTTATAACTTAGCAGCTCAATCTCATGTCGCAGTCTCTTTTGAAGCGCCAGAGTATACAGCAGATGTGGATGGTTTGGGTACGCTGCGTATACTTGAGGCTATTCGATTTTTGGGGCTGGAAAAGAAAACTCGTTTTTATCAAGCATCTACTTCTGAATTGTTTGGTTTGGTCCAAGAAACGCCCCAACGGGAAACAACACCTTTCTACCCGCGCTCTCCTTATGCCGTGGCCAAAATGTATGCTTATTGGATTACGGTTAACTATCGGGAATCGTATGGTATGTATGCGTGTAATGGCATTTTATTTAATCACGAATCGATGCGGCGTGGTGAAACCTTTGTAACACGGAAGATTACTCGTGGGCTGGCTAATATTGCCCAGGGTTTAGACTCCTGCTTATCTTTGGGAAATATGGATGCATTGCGTGATTGGGGACATGCTAAAGATTATGTGCGTATGCAATGGATGATGTTGCAGCAAGACCTGCCGGATGATTTTGTAATAGCCACGGGCAAACAGATCTCTGTACGTGCGTTTGTGCGTTTGTCTGCCCGTGAACTGGGTGTGGAACTAGACTTTCAGGGTGTAGGGATTGACGAAATTGCAGTGGTGTCATCCATTACGGGTAATTTGGCTCCGGCTCTTTCTGTCGGTGATGTGGTAATCCGTGTTAACCCACGTTATTTCCGCCCAGCAGAGGTAGAGGCCTTGTTAGGTGACCCTAGTAAGGCTAAAGAGCTGTTGGGTTGGGTGCCGGAAATTACCGTAGAAGAAATGTGTGCAGAAATGGTGGCTCATGATTTGGATCAAGCTCGACAAAAATCGTTACTTAAGTCTCATGGGTATCATGTGCCTGTAGCTCGGAAAAACTGAACATGGCTATACGTATTTTTGTAGCGGGATACAGGGGCATGGTGGGTTCTGCCATAGTGCGTCAGTTGTCTAAGCAGCTAGATGTAACATTATTGTTAGCGCCTAGATCTGAACTGGATCTCACGGATGGTGCGGCTGTGCAAGCGTATATGCAACTGCAAAAGCCAGATCAGATCTATCTTGCAGCAGCCAAGGTTGGGGGCATTCATGCCAATAATATCTACCCAGCGGAATTTATTGCAGATAATTTGGCTATACAGTATAATGTTATTCAGGCCGCTTTTAGGGTGGGGGTTAGCAAACTGCTATTTCTAGGGAGCTCTTGTATTTACCCTCAGCTTGCAAAACAACCAATGAGCGAAGATTGCTTGCTAACTAATACACTTGAACCTACTAACGAGCCTTATGCCATTGCTAAAATCGCTGGTATTAAGATGTGTGAATCTTATAATCGGCAATATGGTGTGAATTATCGGTGTGTGATGCCTACTAACTTGTACGGTGACAATGATAATTTTCATCCGCAAAACTCCCATGTCATTCCCGCCATGATGCGACGCTTTCACGAGGCAAAGCTAGATGCTTCAGAAAAGGTTGTAGTGTGGGGTACAGGTAAACCCATGCGCGAATTTCTGCATGTTGATGATATGGCCGCAGCCTGTATTCATGTGATGAACTTACCGCATGCTCAGTTTGTTGCCGCGGTGCCAAACCCCATGTGTTCGCATATTAACGTGGGTACAGGACGCGATGTAACAATTGCAGAATTGTCTGCCATGATGGCTAAAGTGGTGGGTTTTGAGGGCAATATAGAATTTGATACATCAAAACCAGATGGTACACCACGTAAGTTAATGGATGTGAGTCGACTTGGTTCATTGGGATGGGAGTATTCTGTGGAGTTGGAAAAAGGGCTTGGCATGACTTATGAATGGTTTTTGGGTCATTTGAATGAGCTTCGTGGGTGAGATTTTAGATATGGATAAGTGTTTTAACCCGGTGGTAATAGCTGGTGGTGTGGGAAGTCGTTTGTGGCAGTTGTCTCGTGCGTTGTTTTCTAAATAGTATCTGCAACTTGTGGATAATGAGAATGGTTATACCACGACCCTACCCCGGCGGTACCAATACGTTAAAAATTGTTAAAGTAGGTGATATTATTCGTTAGCTTGAACAAAAGAAGATCCGGCTTATTTAGCCCAGAATATTGAGAGTGGAACGAGCTGCTGATTTAAAATCGCCCGGATAGGTAATTCAGTAATATCATCCCCCGCCTGAGCAGCCTGCAAAATATCCTGCTTACCAGCACCACTTATGTGGAGAATAATCTGCTGACTATTAAGTAAACACGGCAATGTTAAAGTAATGCGCTGATGAGGCGCTGCTGTAGGTGTTACTGCAATTGCAGTACGGCCTGAATTCATATCCAAACCCAACGCCAAGGTCTCAGCACTAGGGAACAATGACGCAGTGTGGCCGTCGGCACCCATGCCTAGTATCACTAGAGTAAACCGACCAATCGGCTCGATATCGCTCTCAGCGCGGGCTTCACCCGTTACAGCATCTATCGCGGCATTTTTTAAAGGTATGAATTTTGCCGTGTGAGCCTTATTTATTAACAGGTTCTCACGGACTAGTTTTTCATTACTGTCGCTGTGGTCAGCCTCTACCCATCGCTCATCTGCAAGTGTCACAACGACCTTAGACCAGTCGATGATCTGTTGCGAGAGCAGATGGAAAAAGGCGACTGGCGTTCTTCCTCCGGATACAACTAAAGATGCCGTACCTCTCTCCTTGATCGCACGCATTAACAGCTCAGTCACTTTACTGACTAAAGCGGTATCTAACGCAGAACGATTTTCAAACTCTATTAATGTCATATTAGGCTTCATACCAATTTCGGTCATCGTTCTCTATGTGCATTTTGGGCTTAGACGGCCCCCAAGGGCCCGCACTATAGCTTTTAGTTCCAATTTTTTATCCTTCCAAGTATCTAGCAATCTATCACACCAGCATTAAAAACCCCAAATCCCCTATACGCCAACCCACTGAGGGGTACACCCCTTTTTGTCAGCAAGGACGCCAGTATTTACTGCCCGAGGGATAGATGAGTAGATACATTTCATCTGAATCCGCTAGCTTTTATTACTTTAGGCTTTCTTTAACAAGGGCTGTTGCTGTTAAATTAGGCATAAGATTTTACTCAAAAATATTTACGGTATAAAAACCCATGAGATATAAAATACTGCAGTTTGTAGCGTATTTATTCCAGGATTGTACCGGATTGAAATGGATAACTATAGACTAAGTAGTAACAATAAAAGCCTTGCTTAATAAAATCTTGAGGCCATTAGTGAAAACTAATAATTGATATTTGGTTGGGACGGCAGGACTAGATTAAAAAGTAACAAAACGAACCCAATTTGAAAGGCCGTTGTTTGTGTGGTGCTGGGATTGTTCTAGTATGTGATAAATACTGTTATAGCGGATTAACAGCCTTGCAAATACAGCCTTCAAGATTTATCATGACACAAAATGAAATTTCTTGATGGAGTGCAATTATGTCAATAGCAAGAGAAAAATTTGCAACTCAGGTTGATTCAGCTCTTCTTGAGTCAGTTCGAAAGCTTGCCAAGTCAGAGGGTCGGCAGATCCAGGCCGTGGTCGAGGATGCTCTGCGGGACCATTTAGACTCTAAAAATGGTGCGTCAGGTCGAGAGCATGTGATGGTCGCCTATCTAAAAAGTAATGAACGTTTCTCAGGTCTCTATAAAAAGCTAGCGCAATGAGCTTTGACTATATTAGGGTCGAAGATATTCTGGCGATTCATGCTGATCAGATAGAGCGTTATGGTGGAGGCGAGGGTATCAGAGATCCCGGCCTTTTGGAAGCAGCCTTGTTCCGGCCTCAAACGGGGTATTACCCGACATTAATTGATGAGGCGGCAGCATTATGGGAAAGTCTTTCCCAGAACCATCCTTTGGTAGATGGCAATAAGCGAACGGCATTCGCCGCAACCTATGTATTTTTGGCAATTAATGGACTTGAGATCACTGCGACGGATGACGAAGCTCAAGACTTTGTTTTAGAGATTTATGCCACATCGAGTGTAACTTTCGACAACCTGCGTGTTTGGCTGGGTGAAAATACCAAAGCGCTTTAGCGCTTCTGGTAAATGGCGATAAATACTGTTTTATGGTATGTTTGAGTTTAAATCATAAAACTTTTCATTATTTTGGCTGTTGTATCGAGGCTATATTTAGGTTGTTTTGTAGTACCTTCAATATGTTCTTTAAGCCTTAAACAGTTCTCACCATTCTGCTCAAGACAACTACGGCATTAACTTTTGCAGCTTCAGCTAGAATTATGGGGAGCATCACTTTTCAAGATATGTAATAGCCGAATTTCCATAATATTTGGAATTTTATTACCAGATAACTGATTATCTGTCAGCTCCAAACATTATGCTCGACATATTGCAAATACCCATTTAGAGCATTTATCGTCCCCCAGCCCACATTATAGCAATTGTCTCGTGCCCCTGAATTAATAAGTCTTGCGCCGCCAAATTCTAAGCGAGTGCCCTGAAATTTCCCAATCCCTTGGCTTGTGACCTTTAACGCGCACAATAGATTTCTTAATTGTTTCATTCACGCTTCGATCACATAAGGGCCGATCGAGGCAGCGATCATGATTAATCGCACAGAAAAGCGAGGGGATGTCCTCTGGCTTTTTCTTTAGCCATGACTTGATTAGTTTTGTGCTGCGCTTTGATCCAAACGTGAGGCGGCCGCGGCCAAATTGATCTGTCTTACTTTTGCGAATAATACCCCGTTAGTCTGAAATCAGGTAGTAAAAATAAAACTATAGGCATTCACGTATACCCAAAAGGGCCTAAAATCCATTCTTACAAAACGATTTACTGGGGTAGGAAAGCTAGATCAGAAGCACAATAAATAGAGTTATTGTGGCTTCTTATATTTTATTATACTTAGTGTTATTACTACAAATATTTTTTGTGTAGGTTAATTAATGTAGAATAAGAATCGAAAAACCAAGATGACTAAAATTATTCCTATAATTCTCGCTGGCGGTTCTGGCACACGTTTATGGCCCTTATCGCGAAAATCCTATCCTAAACAGTTTTCGAATTTGGTTGGAAATCACAGCCTATTTCAACAGAGTGCATTGCGTTTAATGTCGTCTGATTTGATCACCTTTTCGCAACCTGTTATTTTAACAAATTCTGATTTTCGCTTCATCGTTGCTGACCAATTACAAGAGGTGGGCATTGATCCTGGTCATATCTTGATTGAGCCAGAGGGAAAAAATACTGGGCCTGCCATTTTGGCCGCCAGTCTTTATGCATTAAAAGATGATGCAGATGCCGTATTGCTGGTAGCGCCTTCTGATCATGTGATATTGGATAGGGAAGAGTTTCATGCGGCGGTAAGTTTAGGATTATCTGAGGCAAAAAGTGGCCATATTGTTACCTTTGGCATTACGCCTGATCGTCCTGAAACTGGATACGGGTATTTGGAATTGGCCTCTATTGCTAACCATAATCCAGTTAAATTAAAGCGTTTTGTGGAAAAGCCTGATCTAAATACTGCTCAAGATATGTTGAATTCTAAAAATTACTTGTGGAATTCTGGGATTTTTATCTTCCGTGCCATCGACATTGTGACTGCG
>Ga0075444_10000244_pt1 | contig 31842 bp, 22 predicted proteins | sample CoawatmetaG01DNA_FD_76836 | JGI IMG/M metagenome (GOLD analysis project Ga0075444, IMG submission 76836) | Marine microbial communities from the West Antarctic Peninsula - Coastal water metaG017-DNA | ecosystem: Environmental > Aquatic > Marine > Coastal | place: Atlantic Ocean: West Antarctic... | reverse complement strand
GCCACCGCCGCCACCGCCGCCGTAGGCGCTGCCACCGCCGCCGCCACCGCCGACCCCGCCAATCACATTGGCTCCAGCACCACCAGCGCCACCGTCATGCTCTAGTATTTTTCCGGATATTATGACGCCACCAGCTGAGCTTATCTTCACTAGTCCGGCAACACCGCCAGCGCCGCCATTCGTTGCAGCTGTTGTTTCAGAACTACCAGCTCCACCGCCTCCACCGCCGCCAGAGACGTTAATTCCGCCATTAATATTGATTGCTTGAGAAAGAGCTTGAGTCGTCGTTAAAGTAACTTGGCCACCATTGCCGCCTTTGCCTCCGTCCATAGTGGATGTAGCTGAGCCACTGCCGGCTCCACCTCCACCCACGGCACTCAAGCTGCCTTGCATAATAACGCCGAGAACCGCGTTGATGTTGATGTTATGTCCATCACCACCGTCAAGTGAAGCGCCGCTCTGACCGCCAGCGCCGTTCGCTGAAATATTTCCGTTTATACTCACGGTTCCGCTAGAAATACTTACATCGTTTGTAGCTGAAGTATTTCCTATAATTTGAACAACAGTGTTCTTGACAGTACCACTTGTCGCAAATGAGTTAATGCCGTTGCTGGCGGTGCCTGTGCCATCAAAGAACATTCCACTGCCAACAGTTGGTGTGAAGGTCGAAATTGACACTTTATTGGCGGTAATAGAACCCGTCTGAACAGTTCCGCCTGAAATAATGCTGACGTCACCGCGATTTCCATTAGCCGCGCTGGCATCTATTGAAACAGTGGTGGGCAGCATAATAGAACCACTACCTATCCCGTTCCCAGTGCCAGTGCCGGAATAGGCTACGAGTTGAACGTAGCCTGCGTTACCTGTTGCGCCAGTACCAGCTGTGGTGATAGTGGTTATCGGTCCAGTGCCACCGTTGTTGCCGGTCAGATCAATGAAGCCGCCAGTAATGCTCCCCTTGCCAGCATTAGCCGAATCGGTCAATACGACATTGCCACCACCGTCGACAGTAAAGTTCGCACCCGCTATTAAACTAAGGTTTCCACCATTGCCACCAGCTGGTGTCAGCACACGGGTATCGAGCTGGCCTCCGACACCGCTCAATATATTGCCGCCAGCAACAATCGCCAGGTTCGCACCATTGGTAGGGGCAATAGTGCCATCGATAATGATATTGGCTTGGCTAGCCAGAGTCGGATCTCCAGAGGCATCAATATTGCCTAGTCTGAGATCTGATTGGCTTGTATATAAATGTACGTTGTCGGCAGAAGCATTAACCACACCGCTTACTGCGTCGGCTTGCAGCTCAACTATTGAGTGTCCAGCCTTGAGGTTGAGAGAAGGTGCATCGAAATTGCCACCCATGACTCTCAAAGTGTCATTGTTGCTGACTAAGTTGATTGTGCCGTTGGTAGCTTTCAGCGCACCACCAGAATTTTCTACAGACAAACTAGCTTTGCTAGAGGCGTTGATGTCGCCCAACATGCTAGCGATGTTGCCGGAGTTAACTAGCTGCGCGATGTTAAGATTGACGCTCTGACCAGCAAGAATAGAAGCCGCCTGGTTGCCTACAGAAAGATTGAAAATTTGGGGCGTATTGATATTGAGAGCTGTAGCAGCATTAATTATGCCACTGTTGGTGAAGTCAGATCCGGCATTTATGTTAAGTATACCGGCCGAACTGATGGTGCCGAAGTTTTGTAGAGAGCCAACCGTATTCAGTGTTAAAGCCGAAGAGGAGAATAAGCCGCTTGGGATATGAAAAGGTCCAGAGGAAATTAGTTGTGACGAGTCACCCGAGAGAAGGCCGCTTACCGTTAAATTGCCAAAGTTCAGTATTGAAGATGACGATGAATTCGTTTGCAGGCTGAAGAACGAACCAAGGATACTTGCTGAACCACTAACTGTGAATGGATTAGCATCGGTAAATCCAATACCACCTAGAGTTACATTGGTTGGCAAAACCAGGCTGCTCAAAGTTCCTGTCTGCCCAGCCAGTAATGAAAAACTGCCGCCATCAGCTGCGCCAGTGGCAGTAATTACGATACTTTGACTGCCGTTTTCGACCACCTGCGTTAGCGCTACATATTGTGAAGCAGTAATCATTTGCCCAGGAGCAATTGTCACTGTGGTTCCGCCGGTCACAATCCCATTAGCACCTATTGTGCCCCCTACTACAATGTTAACGGGCTGGTCTACAGGAGCTGCAATTGTTGTCTGGCTAGAGCTGAGATCGAGACCAAGACCAGTGCCAAAGACGGTTCCATTGGTTAGGGTGATATGAGCTGAGGGAGTAGTGGGAGTGGTCACGACAGTTTGTGCTGCTACAGGCGCGGAAGGAATACTTCCAGATGTATCGGCATTAGGTGCAACCGGAGCTGCGGAAACAGTTGAAGAATGTGGGGTGGCTGAAACCGGAGCTGTAGCAGTTGCTGAGGAATCTTGGCTGCTGGTGGATGGGGCAGTGGTTACAGTAACCGTTCCAGAATGAGCGCTGGTGCCAACAGGATTAATCGGATTGTTCGTAGTTGAGTCAGTGACTGGAGCCGCATTAGCTACGGTGCTGGAAGTTGTTGAATGTGTATTAGCCGTTGGAAGTACTGGTACATCTGGAGTCAAGGTCACTGCCGCAACGGCTGGAATCAAGCCACTAACGACATCAACCTGCGGTGTTCCGGGAGCTTGAGGTACAGTAGGGGCGTTTGCTCCGGTGCCACTTTGTGAATCGGTGGAAGTGCCCTTTGGAATCATTTCGGTCGTTGTGACAAGGATGCCCTGGGTCGACCCAGCGCCTATTCCTGCCACTGAAACAGCTGAAGACGTAGTGGTGTCTAGACTCACGCTATGAGGAACGGTGTTGACAGTAGCCGGTTGGTCAAAGACCTGGGCATATGCTCGAACCGAAGTCAGTGCCGGTGCGGAAGCTAGCAATAACAGTGAGGCGGCAAGGAGCTTTTGCGTCATCCCGGTCTTCTCGAGGCTATAGGTGCGACTAAGCTGTCGTCTCTTGTTAGAGCTTGGCGCCGGCTTGAAGGAGCTTGGGACCAATGAAGAGCCCACACTTACCAAACTGAATATGACTCTCTTCAATTCAACTCACCCCAGGCGACGTAATTTAGCGAAAAACCTAGGCACTTGACGGAAGCTGGCGCGACCAAGCTACTTAGATTTTTTGAGAAATATATTGTATCAGTAAGAATCTAACACTCAATGGCCCGGCAATTGTCCGTTGCCTTCACCCATTTGTGTCCGTCGCTAAGTCAGGGGCTGATAAACCCCGCGGTAGCTAACTGAGCTTCTAACTTAAAGAATTAACGTCGGTAATTGTTATAAAATTCGCATTGAACCAGCAAAGAATTAACAAATGGCATCGAGGTAACTGGCAATAAGGTTCAGTTCAATTTTCTTGTGAAAGAGGTGCCGGATAAGTTTTGGAGCAGGTTTTTATTCAATTGCTCTAACACTGAGCTACAAAGAATTTGTTGCCAAATTCTTCTACAGGAATTGAACCTGTGACCTATCGACCATTGATAACCTGAATCCTTCGACCCGGCTTCTCGATTATATCTCACCTCTAATGAACTGCGAAATTATTTCTGGCGTATTGGTGTCGAAGCCGACCACGTTGAGCATACGACTGTCAGTGCAATCGGCCAACGATACCTTGTTAGCCGCCATAGCAACAGTAACGAGCTTAGCCTCGATGCCCATAACTTGACGATAGCTATCTAGCGCCTGCACGGGGTGTTCGTTTCCATACCAGGTTTCAGAATCGGTATAGATGACGAAAACATCAACAGGAACCTTATTTTCGCGCGCCCATTTAATTGGAATCGAACAATCGGTGCCACCTCCACCAGTGCGAGCTAGAAGGCTAACCACATCATCAAGCCTTTGGTTTGCACTTAGGGCAAGATGATAGGGCGAGACATCGAAGGCCACGAATGTTGGATTTTCTTCAACCTTGGCTGTGGCCAAAGCCATGGCACCGCAGGCTTCGCGGGCCCTTAGACCAGCGATACCATTAACGTTCATACTGGCCATGGAGCCAGATACATCAAGACCAAGGCATAGCCTCTTGCCACTGGGAGTGATTGATTTGAAGGCGCTATAAAAACTATCATTCAAGGCATCAACAATCACCGGGCTTGGTACCCAGCTTCCTGAGCCGCGCACCCCGTGACCACTGCGATAGACCACAAGCGCAGCCAGCAGCTTGAGCGGGTGCATTAGTGATTTTTCCAAAGCGGCTTTGTCGCCCAGCCTATCAGCGACAAGCTTGAGTGTTTCGGGGTTTTGTACAGTGAGAACGCCAGCCTTAGATAGATTACCAACGTTGCGTACCAACCACTCAAGGCCGGCATGTTGTGTCAGGGTTTTGTAGACTGCTGGGCCGCGCAGTTCTGCTGGCACCAGTTCTATTGGCACACTATTTTGATCGACAATGACTGCTGCGGCAGCATCGTCGAGCCCTTCTTCGCGCAATTTTTGGAATGCAAGAATAGTTGGGTTTTCAATTCCTTCGACAGAACCATTTATGGCAAATTTGAAAAGCAAATTGCGAGCGCTATCGTCGGCTTTAGCATGCGATAGTCGCAGCAAATCACGGTGGCACCAGCCATTGCGTTGCTGATATTTAGTTAGCTGCAATGCCAGTCGGTCTAGCGGCATACTTGTATACCAGTTAGCGACAGCACGCCTTAAGCCACGGCCCCAACCGCGAAATGATTGGGCGTATTCAACGAAAGTAAATAGATGAGTGGCTGTGCGCGCCACCAATGGCAGGGCTGCCAGTGCGGCTGCTTTGCCTTCATCATTGGCGTGGCCTGCCACCATTGCCAGGGCAAAAAGGCAAGCGTCATTCTTAGCCGAACGGCCTGATTTTGAAATCGCTACGATTTCATCTACTACTTTTAATGGCTCAGCCAGAAGTAGTCGCATAACCGCCTGGGCATTATCGACAGTGAGTTTGGCTTCGCCCACATAATAGGTGCCGCCCTCGCTGCCGAGCACGAGAAAACGGCGCAGCATCGTCCAGTCGTCTACAGCAAAGCTGAGACCACCGGCGTTGTTGGGCACCAGATTAGCTGTAGCTTTGACTGGGGCCTTCTTGTTGCGTGTAAAAAAGTGCAGATTTAGTTTCGGCATAGAAATTCACCCACATACTGGGTGCCACCTGAATATAAGGGCAAGATTTCTATATTAGTCGCAGTTCATAATATTGGCAATAGTGTTTTGCTCTGGGTAACGAAATATCGTTTTCGGAAAAACTGAAGTGTCATTCAGGTTTCGGCTTGCATTAGTATCAGATGCTGCTTGCACGATCTTTTTGAGGGTTTAGAGCCTGGATGCGGGCATCGCGATTGTTTAGCAGTTTGAGCCCTTCCAAATACTCGCTGCATGAAAGCTGATGCAGGAACATCAATTCGAACTTTTCTTTGCTTGTGCGAACTTCTGTGGAATCGTCATTCACTTCTAAATTCGTTGCAAAGCAAGATGGAGACCAGAATTTATTGAGCAGCTTGAAGGCGATACCTGAATTACCTGAATAGATTAGGTTGAGCATGTCTCTCCATACGACTGGTGCCACCTTGAAGGTCATCTGACTGGGCTTCAATTTTTCACTTGTTGCATTTGAGGAAGCTAAAGATATAGTGCAAATCTTGCGCCAAGAATTCAAGATTTCCTGCTGTCGGCTTTCGGATGGGGGATTGGTTGTCATAAGTGTCGTTGCTAGTTTAAATCGCTTGTGGTCCAGCCTAAGCACAACCATAGGCATAGGCGAACCGGCATTGCTTGTTTTCCATCCAAAGAAACTAGGGTCGGATGAGATAACTTCGCAAACCCCGTCATGGTCAATATCTATGAACTGTGCCTCGCTACGCGTTGCCGATATTGCAGGAAGTTCCTCGCCGCGACCTTGAAGTGAGTAGATGTTATAGATGGTTGCTGCGTTTCCGAGGTTGTGAGCCACAATCAAATTGACTGCTCCAGTCCTATCAAAGTGGACAAACGGAGATGAGGCCGATTTTTCGCTAATAGAAATGAAATCGTCTATACCCCCGTCAAATGTATGGACAGGTCTTGTTCGTTTACTCACATAGGGAAAACTAAGCCACATGAGGTGACCATCTTTGTAGTCTCTTTTAAGTGACTTGTGAAGTAGTAGTCTCCGATCGCTGTAAGCACTGATGGAATTTATGCCAAGGCTGTTGGAGTATAGTTCGACAACTACCTTGCCTTGTCGATAAACTTTCTTGGAAAGTGCTGCTTTTGACGTTTTTGCTAGATTCTTGGTTTTAGCTGCTGGTAAAGGTCTATCTTTGTGATTTCGCGCAGTAGCCTCGTATGTAGTGAATGCCAGCACATAAGAAATCAATGAAACTGTAGTAATCGCTAGGACGAAAGGCGGGAGTTTCGTCTTGAACTCTAGTTTTGTCAAACTCTACTTCTTTGCTCAACCTGCGCTAGTGTGTCATTCCCAATACTATTGCAAGTTTCGCACAAATAGAACCAAGTGGTAACCACCGAAGGTGAGTTCAGCTAGAGATATCGCTGAGGTTGGAATATTCTGTTCAGAGATGTGGTGAGAAATACCGCTGGAAGCACTGGAATATCCGACTACATTGTCGCTAGACAGTTTTCTCTCGACCGAAAATGGATGACCGGTTTGGGAGATGAATACGCGGTTACTTCCGAGGGACGACGAGTTTACAATCTCGTGCGAACTGGCAAATACAAAATAATAGGAGCCACCCTCGCTGCCGAGCGCGAGAAAACGTCGCAGCATTGTCCAATCGTCTACAGCAAAGCTGAGACCACAGGCGTTGTTGGGCACCAAATTAGCTGTAGCTTTGACTGGAGCTTAAGTGTGTTTTGCTCTGGGTAACGAAATTTTGTATGCAAAACTTCAGGCGTCATCAATTGCCTATGCGCGTCCAATCTATTGGAATTTCGACAGCTCCAGCATCCCAAGTTTTTGAGCCATCGTAGTATTGATAAACAGTTTGCTTGCCACTGACTTTTTGGCCGTCAGCCGATACTGTTAGTTCTATTGGGCACGAATTATGAGGAGTTAAATTATCTGCTTTCTTAGAATAGCAATAACCATTATCTGACCGTACTGTATTGCTTGATTTTGCTAGTCCCTTCTTAAACGATAATGCTCCTGGGGTGATTGCATAGTTGCAGTCAGCAGGAAGAGATTCAAAGACTCCACTTAGTTCATTTGATGCAGAACAGCTAATTCTTATTACCCTGCCATTTGAGCTGCGCCAGAGGCCAACTAGTTTGCGCCAGGCTTCTTTATCTTGACCGCAGCAAGTTGGTACTTTGATTTGGTTGGCCGGCACGGATAGCTCAGTGTAGAACTGGGTTTCTAGATATGCGTCCCCCGGCCGAACGTAGCGCTTGGCCCTCAAAATTTTGCCAATTTGCAAGGCCCGGGTGGAAATCGTTGCTGAAAGTGTTTCCGCAATTCCTTTAGGATCGCCATTTGTGCCAAGCATTTCTGATCTTATTGCGTATTTTGGTCCGATAGCGCTGCCACCATTGACACCAAGAAAAGCTGTAGCAAACGTTTTCATCATTTCTGTTTGATCTGAATGGCCGGCATAACAGCTATGCAAAATAAGCTGGGCGCCAGGAATTAGAGCGGAGGCTCCTTCGTAAATCAAGTCAACTTTGTTGCACAATTCTTTCTTCTTTTCTGGATTTGCCCCGGAGGCCTCTAACTTGGCGATTTCCTTTTCTAGCGCCACTACATTTAGTACTGCTGGCGTTAGCCGCTGGCTTTCATCAGAGCCTAGGTTAATTGCGACAACATCGTCATTCTCGATCTTTTGCAGACCATGGCCGGCAATAAAGAGAAAATCGACTTTCCGGCCAGTGGATTTTAGATACTTCAAAAATTTGGAAAGATAAAGTGGATCATTTGGTGGCATTGTTATGGCCATGCTAATCGCTGGAATATGTCCAATTAGTTCTGCTATAGATTTCTCGCCGCCATCCGATTTAGCGTGCAATCTGGGAATAATCGCTAAGCCAATGGTTTTTCCACTTCGCCCTTCAGGAATATTGGCATATGCATCCGGATGAAACAGTCTCGTCGCTCTATCAAATTCTTGCGAAGGAGCAGCAGAAGTAGTGGGCGCTTTTTTACCTGAAATTGGCAGTGCCTGGCTTGGTATCGCCGCAAATACTAATGACAATAGCAATGAGGCTGATAGCATTGCTGCTGCTCTGCTTGCGCTGGATGTCAAAAAGAAGTCTTTCATTTTGACCTATTTTATAGAGAATTTTGTCTGTTTGGTCGATTTCGCGCCTTAAATTGGCCCAATGAAAACGAGAAAGCTCAGTTCAAATATTGAACTGAGCCCTCTTCCCGAATCGACCGAGTGAAATCTAGGTGCTATGCCAATACTGGAACTAGTTCGCTTACTTGAAACTGCTCTTCTTCAGTTGAGCCTTTTAGAGCGCCAGTTGTAGCCTTGCCACCAGATACTGCCATTAACACTTGGTCAAAGTAGCCAGTGCCGACTTCGCGCTGGTGTCTTACTGCTGTGTAGCCTAGGTCTTCACTGGCAAACTCTTGCTCTTGCAGTTCTACATAGGCAGACATGCCTTTGCGAGCAAAGGCGTGGGCTAGTTTGAAGGCACTCATATTGGTGGCATGCCAGCCAGCTAGAGTGATGAATTGGAAGACATAACCAAGAGCGCCCAACTGTTCGTTGAACGAAGCAATAGTTTTGTCATCGAGATGATTTTTCCAGTTGAATGATGGTGAGCAGTTGTAGGCTAGAAGCTTGCCGGGGAACTGTGCATGAATGGCCTCTGCAAATTGTTTTGCTTCTTCCAAATCTGGTTTTGATGTTTCATACCAGAGTACATCGGCGTATGGTGCATAGGCTAGGCCGCGAGCGATTACTGGCTCGATGCCGTCTTCTACTTCAAAGTAACCTTCTACGGTGCGCTCGCCTTTGATAAAGCGACGATCGGCTGGGTCAATGTCTGAAGTCATAAGTGTGGCGCCGAGGGCATCGGTGCGAGCAACTATGATGGTTGGAACATCTAATACATCAGAAGCCAGGCGGGCTGCTGTTAGTGTGCGGATGAATTGAGCCGTCGGCACTAAAACTTTGCCACCGAGGTGGCCGCACTTTTTCTCAGAAGCTAATTGATCTTCAAAGTGAACGCCGCTAGCGCCTGCTTCAATCATGCTCTTCATTAGCTCGAAGGCATGCACTGGGCCGCCAAAGCCAGCTTCGGCATCGGCCATGATTGGCACATACCAATCAATATTGCTTTTACCTTCGCTAACATCTATTTGGTCTGCGCGCATCAGAGCGTTGTTTAAGCGCTTCACTAGTTCTGGGGCGCTGTTTGAAGGATAGAGACTTTGATCAGGATAAGTCTGTTTTGAAGAATTGGCATCAGCAGCCACTTGCCAGCCGCTGAGGTAAATCGATTTGAGACCAGCACGCACCATTTGTACTGCTTGTGAGCCGTTCATGGCTCCCAGAGCTACGGTATAAGGTTCAGTGTTCAGCGTCTGCCAGAAGCGCTCGGCACCCACTTTAGCAAGGGTGTGCTCAACTTTGATTGAGGTTCTCAGACGTACTACTTCAGCTGCTGTATAGTCTCTTTTGATGCCACGCCATCTTGAGTCTTTGGCCCATTTTTGATTTAGCTCTTCAACTTGTTGGGCAAAGCTTTGTTTGACGCTAGAATTAGGGCTAGAAGTAGGGCGAGAATTAGATTGCATAGGGCTGGTCCTCAGAGTGGGTGTGGGTTTTAGATGTGCTTATAGGCAGGGATGGTCAAGAAATCGACGAATTGCTCGGTAAGAATGATTTGGTCTAAAATCTCAGCGGCGTCATCAAAGCGTCTGCTATCAGCTTTTGTTAGTGGGTTCTCTCTGAGATTTTTTAAGGCTTCATCGCGCAGCTCTTTGTAGAGTTCGGCGGTGATGATCTCGCCTTCATCGGTTTTGGCAGAACTGCGAATGTATTGCCAGATTTGGGCTCGGGAAATTTCGGCCGTGGCTGCATCTTCCATGAGGTTGTGAATTGCTGCTGCTCCTACTCCACTCAGCCAAGATTCTATGTATTGCAAGGCAACGTCTACGTTCGCTGCGACTCCAGCTTTTGTGATTTTGCCACCACTAATAGTGGTATCGAGCAGGTCTGAAGCGGCTACTTTAAGATCATTGTGGAGAATATGTACCTGGTTGGGGTTTGTGCCAAGGGTTTCGTCGAAGACTGCTTTGGCCACAGGTACTAGGTCTGGGTGAGCCACCCAGGTGCCATCAAAGCCCAGAGATGCTTCGCGATTTTTGTCTTCGCGCACTTTTGCAAAAGCAATTTCATTGATTTTGCTGTCTTTGCGGCTAGGAATAAATGCAGCCATGCCGCCAATGGCGTGGGCCCCGCGTTTGTGACAGGTGGCGACCAGTAGCTTTGCATAAGCACTCATGAAAGGCACTGCCATAGTCACTTGAGCGCGGTCAGGCAGGGCGGGGCGATCAGCTCTGCTGCTGAATTTTTTGATCATGCTGAAGATGTAGTCCCAGCGGCCGGCATTGAGGGCGACGATGTGCTCTTTTAATTCAAAGAGAATTTCTTCCATTTCAAAGGCGGCAAGAATAGTTTCAATTAGCACGGTGGCTTTGATTGTGCCTCGGGGAACGCTAAGGCGATCTTGGGCAAAGTGGAAGACCTGATTCCACAGTCTGGCTTCGAGGTGGCTTTCTAGTTTCGGTAGATAGAAGTAGGGCGCAGTGCCGCGCTCTAAAAGCGCAAGGTGGTTGTGATAGAAATACAGACCAAAGTCGAACAAGCTTGCCGAAATTGGCTCACCGTCTACTAGATAGTGCTTCTCTGTCAGGTGCCAGCCCCGTGGTCTAACCACTAGGGTTGCTAGTTCGCTTTGTTCTTTTAGTGTGTAGGCCTTGCCTTCAGGGCTTGTGAATGACAGCGTTCCTCTTACTGCATCCATACAATTGATTTGGCCATCAATAATGTTTTGCCAGGTTGGTGCTAGCGAGTCTTCGAAGTCAGCCATGAATACTTTGGCGCCTGAGTTTAAGGCGTTGATCATCATCTTGCGTTCAACTGGCCCGGTGATTTCAACTCTTCTGTCGGCTAGATCGGCTGGAACTGGGGCGACTTGCCAATCGCCTTTGCGCACATCAACAGTTTGGGGCAAGAAGTCTGGGGTTTCGCCCTTGGTAATGGCCACCTGGCGCTCTTGACGTGCTTCTAGTAGCTTCTTAATGGCCGGGTTGAAGGCGTGGTGTAGGGCTTGAAGAAAGTCTTTGGCTTGCTCGGTAAGAACACGCTCGCTGTCTTGGTTGCTTGCGCTGGCTTCTTGCGTTATTTCTCTTTCTTTCTTAGTAAGTGCATTTTGGTCGCTACTGCATTGATTGGCCATTTTTTTTGTTCCTATCACGTGTCTTAAGAGCGATTGCTGATTAATGTTGCCTGTTAGCTATATATTGATATATTGATTGGCTAAAATCAAGTCATCAATATGTTAATCTCGACTTTTGCGCGCAAAATAGATCATTTCAGCACTTGAGTTGATATATTGAATAAGTTGAGTCAATACATCAAAACCCGGAGAGATTGTTCGTGGTTAGCGTTACCGTTTCTACCCTAGGTAGGCCAAAATTGGAAAAAGTAAACAGTGGACTAGACGGCGTTGTCGTCGCTGAGACAGTAGTTTCAGAAGTTGATGGAAAATTGGGACGCCTGATCATTAAAGGTGTTGATGCTGAGACTCTTGGTTTCACCTCTACCTTTGAAGAGACATGCAGCTTGCTATGGCAGGGGCTAGTGCCAGAGACAATGACCCTGGCTGAGATGAAACAAGCTTTTTACCAGGGGCGCTGCGAAGCATTTCAGTTGGCCCAAGAAAATCTCAGTCTGTTTAAGAGAAGTGAGCCAATGGAAGTGCTGCGCACAACCACCAGTTTGCTCAGCGGCGGAATTGAGAAAACTCTGGCTGCCTATATAAAGATTGCGGCGGCTGTCGGATTCTTTGCTGCTACCTGGTCAAGGGTACAAAAGGGCTTAGAGCCTTTGGCCCCAGATGCCAACCTCAGTCAAGCTGGCGACTTGTTGCGCATGCTGACCGATAAAATGCCTACGGCTGAAGAAATTGCAGCGCTAGATACTTACCTCACAACAGTATCTGACCACGGCATGAATGCATCTACTTTTACTGCTCGCGTGGTTGCCTCAACTGAATCAGACAATGTCAGTTGCGTTGTCGCTGCAATTGGTGCCCTAAAAGGACCACTTCATGGCGGCGCTCCTGGTCCGGTTTTGGAGATGCTCAATGAGATTGGCTCGCCTGATAAGGCCGAAGCATGGCTGGTTAATGAATTAGATCATGGCAAACGCATTATGGGTATGGGACACCGCATTTATCAGGTGCGCGATCCCCGGGCGGCAATTTTTGAAAAGGCAATTAGTCTGCTTGAAGAGCAGAATCATTCAGGCAGTGAGCGTCTGCTTTTGGCTCGGGCGGTCGAACGCAATGCTGAGCGCATATTGGCTGAGCGTCATCCGGAAAAGCCGCTGAAAGCGAACGTTGAATTTTATACAGCGGTCTTGCTTGATACACTGAAGATTCATCATCTCTCCTTTTCTTCAATGTTCGCTGCCGGGAGAGTGGGCGGTTGGTTGGCACATATTGCCGAACAGCGTGCACTAGGACGTTTAATTCGTCCTGCTTCCACATATATTGGCAGCCATGGCTGACCCTGAAGACAAGCTCTTAACCGGGGCACAGGCCGCCGAATTTCTCGGAGTTAAGTCTGCTACTTTGTATGCTTATGCTAGCCGTGGGCAGATTGTCAGTATGCCTTCGGAGAATGCCCGTGAGCGTTCATACAGGCTCAGTGATCTGATTAAACTGAGACAGTCTTCTCGCGGCTTTAAAAATGCCAAAGATGCTGAACCCGTTTGGACTGGGCCGGTAGTAAAGTCATCAATTACTGAGATTCGCGAGGATGGCCATCGCTACCGAGGCCAGAGCGCTATTGATTTGGCTCGGGCCGAAACCCCGTTTGGCAAAGTCGCTGAATTATTGTGGGACACGCAAGTGGTTTATGACTCCACCTGGAGGCAAACCAAAGCTCTCAGTATTCCCCGGCCGCTTCGAGCCCTAAGCTCTAGGGACGGCAATTTTCTTGATGTCTTGAAAGTGTTGGTGTCTTGGCTTGAACTGCAAGATCCAATTAGTCGGCAGCTTTTATCGAGCGAGATACTAGATACGGCTCGCCGTCTAATTGTCACTATGGCCATCGCCACTGGTATCGGCGAAAATCAGAAATACATTACCGATGGTCCTTTCCCTGTAGCTCAAACTTTGCTGGCTGGCTTTAGTGGCAAAACATCGGCGGAACAGGCTAAGGCAATTAATTGCTGTTTGGTCTTGTGTGCTGACCATGAGCTTAATGCTTCGGCATTAGCCGCTAGGGTCGCAGCTTCCTGTGATGCTTCTCTATATTCATGTTTGCTCAGCGCCTTAGGCACCTTCAGTGGTGCCTTGCACGGCTCTGCCAGTCGAAGAGCTGAAGAGATAGTAAGTAATAGCATGCAGTATAAGAGCTCCCAGGCTTGGCTCAAAGACTATCTGCGCAATCATCCAAGTATTCCTGGCTTTGGCACTGAACTTTACGAAGGCGGTGACCCCAGAGCAAGATACCTAATCGAAGTAGCTAGTAGTATTTCGCCAAAGAATAAACATTTGCAGCGTCTTTTGGAATTAGTTGAAGCAGTGCGTGAGCAGTTGTCGGAAGAACCCAATTTAGATGTGGGCTTGGCTGCTATTTCTTATGCATTAGCTTTACCAGCAGGCTCTGGTTCGTCAATTTTTGCTATTAGTCGAACTGCTGGCTGGATTGCGCACGCTATTGAGCAGCGTACTTATGGTGCCATTATTCGGCCGAGAGCTAAATATATCGGTAAAGTGTAAATGAAACTCTAAAAGAAAGGGTCAAGACGAATCTTGACCCTTTCTCATTTCAATTCAGACTAGCTGATTTGCTGTCGTCTAGCACTGATTCTTAGCACTAAAATTAGCGCTGATTCCAATCGCCACGACCGCCTGAGCCATAATTGCCACCATAGGTAAGACCTGTGGTGATGCTGGTGTTCAATCTATCCATGTCAGCTGTAATGCGAACAATATCAGCAGTTGGAATAGTTGCAGTTGGGCTATAAGCAGCTAGTGAAAAGCTTATTCTGTCTAGCTCGCGACGGAGGTTGCGAGCCGTACGGTAGGACAATTTTCCGCTAGCACTGTTTTCGTCGATCTTTCTTTGCAGATCGTTTTTGCGAGTGATTAGCTCTTGCAATGGGTTGCTAGAGCTGCGATCAATTTTTGCACTTAAGCGATCGAGATCAGCGATGATGCGATCTGCTTCTGCTTTTTCTAGTGTGCCACCTGATTGACGGAATGCTGCTTCGACAGAAGCAATCCAGGCTAGGCTGGCGCTTAGCTTTTGACCGTCAAAGCGCTTGATCTTACCGCTTGAAACGCCTAGATCAATTTTGGCTTTGAGTTCGGTTTGTTTGCGATCAATCTCGGGGTATTGCACCGCAATCGAGGCTGATTTTTCCTTCAGTTCGCTAGTGATGCTTTCTAAGCCTTGTTGTAAGACGTTCAATTCGGAAGAGCTAAGTCTGCCGTCAGCACGGTAAGAAGCTTCTAGCTGCTCCAGTCGAGTGTAGTCAGCGCGCAAATCGGCAGCTTCAGCAGCGTCTAAGCGACCGTTAGCAGTGGCTTCATCGATTCTCTTAAGCACATAGCTCTGACGCATATCAAAATCGCGACCGTCTCTATCGCCCATTCCGTCTCTATCATGTGACCATCCACCTTGGTACGGGTTGCCGCCATAGTTAGGTCCTGAGCCAATTGAATTTTTCAATGAAACAGTGATACGTTGATCTAGGTCTTTCAAGCTAGTGGCTAGTGCCAGTGTTTCTTCTAGTTGCAGTCCGTTTGCTCTTGCGGCAGCTTCTTGATTGGCGATGCGATTGGATTCAGCTTTTAGTTGCTCATATTCTGTGCGAGAAACTCGACCTGCGGCTATGCCGTCGTCGATGCGCTTAGCTTGGGCGGCTTGCTGGCCGTCTATGCCAGGCCAGGCTTGAGTATCGCGGCTATTAGCTGAGAGACTACGTTTGAGTTCGTCGAGCTCTTGGTTCAAGCGATTGTTTTCATCGAAAGAAAGGGTGCCATCGGCTTTGAAGCTGTTGCGATCACTCAAGACACGGTTGTATTGATTAGTCAGTGAACGGGCTTCGTCAATTGTTAGCCGACCGGTTGTGAGGTTGCGGGTGATGCGCTGTTTGATATCAGCAAGTGCAGCATCTGAAATGTCTACGTTAGTAGTTACTGAAGCACCGTAGGTGGTGCTGGAGGCCAAGCCCAGCATTTGATTGAGCGAGTTTTCAACTTTGTTTAACTCGGCGTTCAATGTAGCTGTTTCGATGGCGTCAAGTTGGTTGTCGGCATGGCTAGAGCGGTAGCTTGCTTCCATGGTCTTTACTTTGTCTAGCTGTGATTTCAAGCTCTGGGTGTCAGAGGTGCTTAACTTATTGGCATTGATAGCATCAATGATTCGGTTTGTTAGCTGAGTGTCGCGGGTTGCGATTGAATCAGTACTGGCGACACCAGATTGTGGCAGTAAAAGTGTCCTGAACATATCGGTCCATTGATTAGACCAAGCCGGTTGGGTGGCGGCTACTAGTGAGATCGAAGAGGCGATCAGCGCAGCTTGTACCAAATTTTTTCTTGCAAACATATATTCTCCTAACTAACCAAATCGTCTGCACTTGCAGCGGTTATAGTTCTAGCTACATTCCGAAGACACCTACAGACGTTAGAGTTTACAACGCTGTTTCCCTCGTCAGTCGATAACAACCAATTGACTTAATCAAGGACTATTTCTAGCTCTCGAATGTTCCTGCTAAGTGTTCACTGAAAAGTTTTTCCCTGCTTACGCCAGGAAACCTTCTTTGAAAGATTGGCTTCGTCAAGCTAGTGTTTACTTTGGGCTATAGCCTTATGAGGCAAGGCTTTATGCGCAATTACCGTTGTAGCATTGTGGCTACTTGAGGTGCGGTGTGATGTGTGCTGTGACGCTAATGCTGCTCGATGCAAATGAGCTGAGGCAACTGTGGTTTTTCTGTCTTCAATAGGAATAAATACTCTCTTCGGTTGATCCTCTGCCAAGGTCGAAAACAAAAGACAACCACCGGCTAAAACTACTGCTGTCAGTAAAATGTAGAAGAAACCATTGAACTCAAAATTGGTTCGATTAGTAGAGTAATTTGAGTCGAACATTTTTCCGCTGAAGAGGTCAAAAAAGAACCATTCTTCTGAAGAACGACTGATTAGACTGATACCGATTACTATGACCGCGATTAGAACTAAAAATGGGTCCATGGTGACACTAGTGCCTCTACTAAGAATCTTACGATTCTACAGAGCTTTGCTTGACAACTTGCGCTTCTTAAGTCCGGTTTAAGCTTTCCAAGCGGTACCGTATATAGCGGCAAATCCAACACCATCAAAAAAGGAAAGGTTGCCCGAAACCTTTCCTTCTTCTTTTGCTCTTTCCTAACTTGTGTGTGGTGTGTTGGGAGGAGCGATATTTATTCTAGAGTTATTGCACTTCTAATTACCAGTCTATAGCTAACTTGCCCCCTTGCCTTTGGTGTCAAACTCCGAAGATTTTGGTTTCGGCGGCAGCGAGAGCTGATTTGCCTCAACCACGGGAGTAATTCGGTTCGCGCCATGCTTATCGGTCCAATGGTCCAAAGTAAGCTTGCCCGAGACGGTCACCTGATTACCCTTGGTCAAATACTTGGAAGCAAGTTCCGCTAACTTACCCCAGGTCTCGACCCTGTAAAAGTCTGCAGGGACAGTATTTTCCTTGTTTGGACTACTACCATCAGATCTGTCAGACTTATCACTATCCGTATTTTTGGCTCCTGATTTGTTTGAGCCATTTACTGCTACAACCAAGGTTGTTTTTATTCTGCCGCTCGAGAATTGAATTTGTTCAGGAGCTTTTACCAGGTTCCCCACCAGTGATACATTGGCAAGACTCATAAATCACCTCCGCTAGTTTCTAGCTTTCGTTAACAACTTGGGTGGGGGAGATTCGAAAATAATACCAACCATACAAACGTATGTCAACATATTTTCGTCTGGTATTTTGGAAGATTTTGTGTTTTCAAGTGTCGATAAGCAAGATAAAGTCCTGTTGCGGCAGTTGGCGCCTTTACAATAAAAAGGGTGAATCCGAGGGAACATAGTTAGAGGTTTGCAGGAGACCTGTGGTGACCGATTCGACCGATCCTTGGTTTAAGCGCTATAGATGGCTACAGATGCTTGGTACTGGCGGCATGGGTGTTATCTACTTGGCCGAGGATTCTGCTGCCGGTAATTCTTCCTGCGTTGTTAAACAGCTCAATAGTAAATACGCTGACCCCGAAGAGCGTTCAGAAGCAGTGCGGCTGTTCAAACGCGAAGCTTCTCTCTTGAAAAGCCTGAATCACCCTGGTGTGGTGCGGTTTTTCGACAGCTATTCAACCGAAGATGGCAAGCACTATCTAGTGATGGACTATGTGCGCGGTAGTTCTCTTGAGTCTGTCATAAACGACTTTGGCGCTTTCAACGACGATGACACAGTCAAAGTTGGCATTCAAATTTGCGAAGTCTTGGAATATTTGCATGACCAAGAGCCGCCAATCATTTATCGAGATCTTAAACCTAGCAATTTAATGCTGACCCCGGAAGGTCAGATAGTCTTCATTGACTTTGGTATCGCCCGAACCTTCATGCCGAAAGAATCTGCCACTAGAGTTGTTACGGCTGGCTACTCACCTCCCGAGCAATATTTTGGTAAGCCTGAGACTAGAAGCGACCTCTACGCCCTGGGTGCCACCATCGGTCACCTGCTCACTGGGGTGAGGCCTAAACCGCTTACTGCCAGTCAGCCCAGTCAGCACAGAGCTGATGTGCATCCTAATCTAGATATCTTGGTGAAGCAGCTCACTTCGCACAGCCCTGAGGATAGGCCAGCAACGGCAAGGCACGTGCGCCATACTCTTTATCGTATCTACCAGGAGATGCACGCCGAGTTTGAGATTCCTGATGAAGTCTTCTTGCAGCGTTCCAACACCACAAAAGAAGAACAGTTTATCTCGCAGAAGATCATGAAGTCAGGTATGGCTGCAGCGGCCAGCGCTCTTCGCCAAGAGCAAGATAACGAACGGAAGCGGCAATCGGCCTCTGTTAACTCGGGACGGGCCAGTTTCGACCGTCTCAGGGCCTTTGGTAGCCGCGACCCTAACCCTTCTTCTACCCGCAATCCTAAGATTTCGGCCTCGCAAAAGAATGCTGCTCAGAAGCCCAAGACCGCTTCACAGAGAAGTACTTCGCAGTCTAATCAACGAATATCAGCCAGCGATAATCAGCAAGTCTCGCGTCCACAAATGAAGTCTGTGCGAGATTTAAAACCTGAGCGCAAGGGCTTCTTGGCTAAGATCATGAGTTGGTTTAAGAGATGAGAGGCGTGCGGCAGCTATTGAGCCTGGCTCTGATTGTTGGCTGCACTGGTGCTTTTTGTAGTGTTTTTGGTAATGCTTGTTTTGCCAGTGATTGGCAGTCTTTCACTGATCCAGATCACGAATTTACGGTTGATATGCCTATGCCTGTGGTTGCCTCAACTAAAAGTTCTCAATTGCCCCAATATGAATCAAAAGATGGAGAGTGCAGTTACACAGTCAGTATCAACCAGCGCTCGAAGTTAAGTGAGGACGAAGAGATAGAAATCTTTGCCCGTGAGTTTGCCGATACCTTTGAACGCAGCATGAAGAAGTCTGGTTATCCCACGGTGCGTTCAGTTGATGAGAAAGTCGCTGGTGCCAATTGGCGCGGCAAACTCTATCAATTCGATAAACCGGACGGCTCGAAAACCACTATACAAGTGTGTGTTGAAGACAAGCACAACATCATTCTCTATGTCTTTGGCGGCGCTTTAGAACAGCCCAAGACTGTTCGTTTCTTGAATTCACTTAAAGTGCACTAGCTAAAGCTCTGTCTTTAGCTCAATATTATGGTTGCTGCTGCCGGAATTATTTGTCCAGGCCAGCACTTAGCAAGATGCGCTCTACCAGCTGATCGTAAGAGATACCAGCTACTTCAGCCATGGCTGGCAAGTCGGAGGTGTCAGTCATTCCTGGCAGTGTATTCACTTCTAATATGTATAGCTTGCCGTCATGACCAGCAATCATGTCTACGCGAGCGTAGCCACTGCAGTTAAGAGCTCTGAAAGTCTTCTTGGCTAATTCTTGAGCCTCGGCAGTGCGAGCTTCTGATAGTTCGGCAGGCAAGACAAATTCGGTCATGCCTTTGGTGTATTTTGCTTCGTAGTCGTAGAAGCCAGCCTTACTCTTTGGTCTAAGTTCTAAAATCGGCAGTGCCACCAGTTGTGTGCCTGTGTGAGCTAATACAGCTGAGCCATTGCTATGGCTGTGGCTGCCGATACCAGCGCTGGCTGAGACATGGCTTTCTTCCAAAACGCCAATGGTAATTTCTTGCCCACTGACAAAACCTTCGACAATGGCACCACCAAATTCTCTTAGAGTATCTTTGACGCAGCCAGCCAGTTCGCTGGCCTCATCGATTTTGAATACCCCAACAGAGGAGCCTTCGTTTAATGGCTTCACCATCACTGGTGGTGCGGGCAAGGTTTTGATGAACTGATCAAAGTTATCACTTTCGTGCTCTTCGATAACATAGCTAGTGGGGAACGGCAGACCCTGAGCACTCAACACACGCTTGGTCAGGGGCTTGTTCATGGCTAGAGCTGAGGAGAGTACTCCAGAGCCTGTGTAAGGCAGTTTCATCAGCTCTAGTAAGCCTTGCACTGTTCCATCTTCGCCGTATTTGCCATGGAGGCAAAGAAAGGCGATTTCAACAGCGTTCTCTTTCAAGTCTTCTGTGAGGTTTTCGCTGACATCAATTAGAACAGTATTTTTGTAGCCCAGTCTTAGTAAGGCGTTGTAGCAATTTTTGCCTGAGCGTAGTGAGACTTCGCGTTCATTAGAGAGGCCACCGTAAAGCACGCCTACCACGGTTTCCTTGGTCATCTTAGGTGCTATCTTCACTGTTTTTTCTCCACTGCTGTCTTTTTATGCCAGACGCTTAATTGCTCGTCTGTGAATGTACCCATAGTCTTCCATTCGGGTACTAAATCCAACTTAAATTTGTCGTGCACGCGCTCTTGCATGCGCTGCATCAGGGTTATCACTTCGTCAGAGGTGGCGCCACCTAAATTGACGACGAAGTTGGCATGAATAGAAGAAACTGCGGCATTGCCTACTTTTAAATCTTTTACCCCAGCCTGGTCTAGCAAGAAGCCTGCGGCCTTGTCAGGAAGAGGATTTTTAAAAGTACTGCCAGCATTAGGAAAACCTAGTGGCTGAGTCTTGAAGCGATAGTCTTCATTGTGTTTGGTGCGCCTTTCGATTTCTTCAGGCACATCAGAAGGCATTTTGAACTTGGCCGAAAGAACCACATGGCGCGCTGGGTCTAGGGCGCAACGGCGGTACTGAAAAGCCATATCATCGCTGCGCATTTCAGTTACTGCACCAGTGAGGCTATCTAAAACCATAGCGCTATCAAATATGGCTGAAATAGAGCTACCGTGAGCACCGGCATTCATAATTACAGCACCTCCCACGGTGCCAGGAATACCAACAGCAAATTCTAGACCAGCTAGACCCTTTTGAGCGGCGTGCTTGGCTAAGTGCGGCAGTCGTGCACCCGCTTCAGCTTCAAGTAGACCAGAATCGAGAATACGAATATTGGTCATCTGGGTGGTGCGAATTACAGTTCCTCGATAGCCAGCCGAAGAAATCAGTAAATTGGAGCCACCGCCAATTACATACCAGGGCTGACCGGCGGCTTTTAACTCAGCCACCAGATTTACTAGCTCGTCAACGTTTTGAGGATGACACAGCCTATCGGCGTCACCACCAATTTTCAGGGTGGTATAACGCGCTAGCGGTGCATTTCGTACATCTTCCATAATGGCGCTATTGAAGAAGAGGAAGCAAGAGATTGCCTATATTAGTGACGTCACCGGCACCAACGGTGAGAAGCAAGTCACCAGGCTGAAGGTAGGGCAGAAGCTTACTTGGCAGTTGAGCGGTGGGCCCCGATAGATGGTGAGCATTGTCATGCTTAATTGCTTTGACAAAATGCTCAGAATCAATTCCTTCGATTGTGCCACCACGGGCAATATAAACGTCGGCCAGAAGTACCAGATCAGCTTCAGTAAAGGATTCGCTGAATTCTTGCCAGAGATCTCTCAGGCGGGCTGGTTGATGGGGCTGGAATAAGCAGACTACCCGTCCTCTTTCTTTGCCTTGATTTGTGCGCGTAACTCGCAGGTATTCTTGGGCAGCTTTCAGAGTGGCCGTTACTTCTGTTGGGTGGTGTGCATAGTCGTCAACCACTGTAATTCCGGCTTTCTCGCCAATCATTTGGAAGCGTCTGTCGACGCCACCAAAGGTAGAAAGCGCCGCACTTACTTCTTCAAATGACTTACCTAGCTCCATTGCCACTGCAACGGCCGCCAGGGCGTTCATTTTGTTGTGTTCGCCAGGTACTTTCATGGTCATAGAACCAAGCAGTTTGCCTGAGTGATAAACCTGCATCTCAAAGCCAGGCAGGCTGATTAGTCCATATTCTGGTCCATAATTTGGGCCTTGTCCTGGTTGAGCACTATCTGCCTTCTGTGTGCCATAGGTCACTATTTTGGCCTTGACCACTGCGGCCGAAGCGCGCTCAAGCAGGTCGCGACAACCTTTATCGTCAGTGCAGACAATACTCATGGCTTTGGTTTGGCTGAGAAACTTGACCATGGTGGAAAGGATTTGATCGAGTCCACCAGGATAATTTTCCAGGTGGTCGGCTTCTATATTAGTGATTACCGAGATGTACGGGAAAGAACGAATGTGGGTGCCATCCGATTCGTCTGACTCGGCGACGAAATATCCGCCCTGGCCCAGTCTTGAATTGGAGCCGATATGATGGAAAATACCACCGACAACAATAGATGGGTCGAGACCGCATTCTATAAGAGCCTGACCGACCATGGCTGTGGTTGTGGTCTTACCGTGGGTGCCGGTTATGGCTACTAGTTTGTCGCCTTCGGCTAGATGGGCTAGAAGTTCGGAGCGGTGCCAGACTGGTAGACCTTTGCGCTTAGCTTCTTCTAGCTCAGGATTGCCAGCGACAATGGCCGTAGAAATTATCAGGGCTCCAGCAGAGGCCAGGTTTTCAGCTTGATGGCCGATGAAAATCTCGGCGCCCATTTCTTTTAGTTCTTCAGTGATATGGCTGGCGGCCTTATCTGAGCCAGAGACTTTGTGCCCCCGTTGCAGCAAGATACGTGCCAGGGCCGACATGCCAATGCCACCGATTCCGGCCAGGTGAACTGGGCCGGATATCTTCTGTAAGTCGACTGTAGTTGTTTGGGGAGTAATGATTTGAGGTCTCAAGCTGGAAGTAAGAGAAGTGTCAATGCGCGCTTGTGGCTGCGCCTGCGAAAAAGCTCCAACGTCGATTTCCATTTAGCTTCTCAGCCTCTCTATATGGCAATGTTGTATTTTCGTATATGCAAAACTGCTACATCCTGCATCCTGACTGGATTTTGGCACAAAAAAAAGAGCTCCAGCCACATTACTATAGCGGGAAACTCCAAAAAGAAACAGAACTGAGGCATTGCTCTCAGTTCTGTTTTTTGAATTCTATTTTTTAGGTTGAAGCTTGGCCAGTCTCAACGACAGACGTGACTTGCGACGGTTAGCAGCATTCTTGTGCAGCACACCTTTGCTAACGGCTTTGTCGATGGTTTGGAAAGCTAAGCTGAGAGCTTTTGAAGTATCTTCTGGATTCTTCGCTTCAAGAGCATCTTCTACCTTAGTACGGGCGCTACGCATTGTAGATTTCCAGAATCTATTGCGAACGTTATTACGCTCGGCTACGGCTACTCTCTTGATCGCTGACTTAATATTAGGCACGGTTCTCTTTTCTCGCCAAAAACACTATATATACGTTCGATACAACTTTGTATTGCCCCCAAAGAATAACACATGCCTTGGGCTGAGGTGTTCAGCAGGGGGCATGTGTTTCTCAAGTGCTTAATAATCTTCGGTTAATATCAGTACTTGCTTACTTCTCGAACTTGGCCCAGACGCTGGCGTCGATGTTCTTAAACTGTTTCTTCCAGTCGTCAACCACAGTGTCTCCAGCTGAGTTCTTAGCCTTCAGAAGTTCTAAACCATTGGCTTCGCCAGGGTTAGAGCGACCGAGCATGGCCATTTTTTCTTCAACTTTGGCGCCGACTTGTTGGTTGATGTCAGCAGCGTCAAGCTTTGTGGCAACTTGATCTTTAACTGTAGTCTTATCTCCCTCAGGCAAGTTGGCTACTTTGTCAGCACCTTTCTGAGGTTGTGAAAGCAAATCGCCGCCAAGTCCACCTAAGCTAGGAACTTCATCGTTCTTGCTTTCATGTTTATCAATGTGACGCTCGCCGTTAGCCATGATTGTGTCCTTCTTTTTTGCCAGCCCAAAAATATTGGGAGAGAGAATATTAGGTTTAGTAACACCGATTGGGGAGTATTCGGTCCGGGGGCAGCTCGTTTTTAAGCTCACTGCTTATGTTATGAATTTACGCTCTGCCTACCCCACCGTCAATGTGGTTTCTACGTAGTCTCTCTTTAATATTCCTCATGAAAACCCTGGCGAGCCGCACAGGTGCCAAAAGCTTGAAAACTATCAATTGACCTTGTAGTCGAATTGGTAGCGAATTTGCACATGCTTTGGCGCTCCCTTTGGTAGAGGCGCCAGAGGCGAGGCATCCTTCAGTGCTTGCATGGCCGATTTGTCTATTTCGACACTGCCGCTGCTTTCTACTAGTTCAGCTTCGGTAATACGGCCATCGCGCAGAATGGAGAAGACCGCGACTACTTTTTTCTTGTCAAAACCTTTCGGTGAGACCCATTTTGCCTGAATGGCTTTCTTCATGGCCGCCATATATGGGGCAAAGTCTACGTTTGAACCGTCATTATCATCGTCTTCGTCGTCTTGGGCCGGTGCGGGGATTGCTGCCGCTTTGCCTCCTTGGCTTCCTTGGCTTCCTGCGGCGACTGCCTTTTGCTCGGATTGCAGGAGCTGGTCAATTTTGCTCTGGGGATTGGTCGGATCTGGCATGTCTTGCATGCGGCGGGCGGCAATTGCTAACTCTGGGTTGGTTTCTTCTAGGTGCTCGATGGAATGCCCCACATGAACATTGGCAGCCGAGAAGGCAGTGTTCTTTATAGGAATACCAAAGGCGACTTTAGTTAGCTCCGGATTCTCGGGATTGATGAGTAAACCGGGTTTTTGCCCCAAGCCGGGAGATTTTCCTGGGCCTGGCTCTGCTCCACCTTCTTTTTCCATTGATTCAGTTATGAAGCCGGCCACTGTCTCTATGGGCAGCATGCCTGCACCAGCCTTTAGACCTTCGGTGAAATATTCAATAAAGCTCGTACTATTTGAAAGTTTGGCCTCTTTTGATTGCAACAAGTTGAGATCGGCGGCCAAAATAGTTGTTTGGGTATCCACGCCAATCTTCTTAAGCATTTCACTGAAGCCACGTGGATACTTGTCAGCCGGACTATGGTTCAACGCATTGCTCATGGTGGTATCGAGCAAGCAAACTATGTTTTTTGACTGAGTTCTTCTGCGCACTTCGCCGAGCATGCCGGCAAGAGACGAAGCTGTTTTTTCTTTCTCTGAGGCCGAGCCATCTGCACCAAAAAGTAATAAGTCGTTTTGGGCATCATTTGGGATGGTCTTCATACAAATGTAGATAACAATCAGATCGTTTGGTAATGCTTTTTTGATCAGCCAATCTTCGTATACAGCTTGAGCAAGATTGGCTTTATTAGCCTTATCTTGAGTAACAACCAGCACATGATCTGGGGCAAAACGGCCGACATTTGGGTCAACCAAAACTTTGGCCAGTTTCAAGACATTGCTGGTGGCATATTTGACATTGCCGATGGCACTGTCGTTGTAGCGTCCCACTCCAATTAATACGGCCCATTTGTCGCGAATGCTAGGCACTGCTGGCTTGGCTGGTTTTGGCGTCGCCACTTGTTTTAGTTGTTTGATCTGTTTGATCACTTTCTGTTGCATCGGCTCACTGTGGGCTTCTGTCGCGAGGAGCAGGGGCCAAAGTGGTAGCGCCAGAGATGACATAAGTAAAAGAGTGGATTGATATTTCATAGTTGCTAAAGTTTAGCGCTTTTTATGATCAGGTGAAGGCCTACTCATAAGAGTTGAGGCGAAATCTATAGAGATCAAAGCAAAGTAAATTGCAATAGGGTGGCTTCAAAGTGGCTCCCCTTGCTAGCAATTGGCAACAGTATATGCAATCTATCAATTGTGGTAGCTAAGATCGTCAGCCGAATTCTATCTCTCGTAACCAGCGGTGGTGCAGTAAGTATTGTTCGAGGGAGCAATTCGCCCACTTCGCATATCCGCTTAATATCAGTGTCTTCAAGAAGGGGCTTGAGTTTTCCAAGAAGTAGTTTGCATATAGAAAGTCGCCACTTCGTTATCACTTTGAGTTCCGATGAAAAGGCTAACGTTAAGCGCTCTATTACAAATTGATTGAAGGAAAGCTTGAAAGGTGAGATCGCAATTTTTAGCAAGCATCCGATTTGTTTGTGCCGCAAGGGAGAGACGGTTTTTTTTCCATAGCAAGTTGCTCTGCTTAAGCTGTTCAATTAAATTACTTACAGCTGTAGAAAACCTGTTCAAAACTTTGCTTGCCAAGTGTATATAGCTTAACTGCATTCAAAGATAAAATGCTCTAATACTTGTCTGTCTGGGTGTTTCCACCGCCGCCTAGTTTTTGAACAAGTAGAGATTGAGGGTTGTCAACGTGTCGGGAAAGTTGTTCATAATAGGAACTCCAATTGGAAATCTTGCAGATATATCTCCGCGTGTAATTGATGCTCTCAGTACATGCGATCTGATATTGGCAGAAGACACAAGAATATCTATCAAGATACTCAATCACTTGGGCTTGAAGAAACGCATGATTAGCTGCCATAAATTCAACGAGCATGAGCGTTTGCGCTTTCTCGAGGAAATCAACAACCAGTCGCAAACCATAGGCCTAATTTGCGATGCTGGCATGCCCTTGATTAGTGACCCGGGCCATCCTGTTGTAGAGAGCGCCATTGCTCTTGGAATGAGCATCATTCCAATTGCCGGCCCATCGGCTTTTGTTTTAGCCTTAGTGGGCAGCGGCCTGCCCCTTGACCGCTTTTGCTTCGAGGGCTTCCTGCCTGATAAGCAAGGTGAGCTAAATACCAAGGTACAGGCCCTGGCAAAAGAGACACGTACCTCTGTTTACTACGTTTCGCCACACAAAGTAGAGCGCACCATAGAAGCGTTTCTCAATCATTGTGGCGAGCGTAAGGCCTGCCTTGTGCGGGAGCTGACCAAATTGCACGAAGAATTTATACGTGGCACTCTCGCTACTATTCTGGACCATGTCAAAGGGCAGCCGGTTCGCGGCGAATGTGTGTTGGTTTTAGGCGGCTGCGAGAGCCAAACTGAGGACATGAGCGATTGGCTGAGCAACGACGAGAAAAGAGAGAAAGTACATACCTATATAAATGATGCCATGCAGTCTGGTGTAAAACTCTCTAGAGCCTGCGCTGAAGCGGCTAAAGAATTTTCGATATCTCGATCAGATATCTATCGGGATGCTCTAGCCAGACAGTGAAGTTCTGCGATAATGCACAGCGTTCGCTCTTCTAGGTATCAATCATGGCCGAACCTGTCTCTCTGGTAGAAGCTCTCACTCTTGGAGTTGTCCAAGGCCTCACTGAGTTTTTGCCAATTAGTTCTACTGCCCATTTGCGCGTGGTGCCAGCTCTTTGTCACTGGCAAGACCCTGGAGCCGCTTATAGTGCAGTTATTCAGTTGGGTTCTGTCGTGGCTGTCTTAGCTTATTTCTTTAAAGATCTAGTTAGTATCGCCACTGGTGCTCTGGCAGCCATCAAGAATAAAGACTATGGTGACCGCGATTTGCGCATGGTTGGCGCCATTATTGTCGGTACTATTCCTATTTGTGTTATTGGTCTTCTGCTTAAGCCGCTGCTAGAGCAAGATGGGGGACCATTCCGTTCTATCAATGTCATTGCTTGTGCCTCAATAGTAATGGGATTGCTACTGGTGGTGGCAGAAAAATTTGCCAAACATGTGCGTACGCTTGATGACATTACCGGAAAAGATGGTGCTCTTGTTGGTCTAGCTCAAGCAATTGCTCTGATTCCGGGCTGTTCTCGTAGTGGTTCAACTCTGACCATGGCTATGCTCTTAGGCTTGAAGCGAGCTGAAGCTGCTCGTTTCAGCTTCTTGCTTGGCATTCCGGCAGTCACTCTAGCTGGTTTGCTTGAGTTGTATCACATGGCTAAAGATGGTTTGGGTGGCGACACTGGGATGACCAGTCTTGCTGTGGGCTTGGTATCTTCCACAGTGGTGAGCTATCTATCGATTGCCTGGCTGATTCGTTATTTACAGCAGCACAATACCTGGATATTTGTGGGCTACCGCTTAATTTTTGGTGTTACGCTGCTGATTATGTCTATGAACGGACTGATCCACTAAGTCTTAGAAATACTAATTTAGCGGCGCACGAACTCAATTACTTTCTTCTGGTGATTGATTGTGTACTCATAACCTTGCCAGAAAGGCTGGCCTAGCAGCGGTAGCTCGGTGCTGCCTGTGTTTGATACGGTTATAGGTAAGTCTGTGCGATCGATTGGCCCCAGTTTTGCTCTTCTAACTGTAAAAGATTTAGCCGCACTCTGGCCTGTAACGCCGCCGGTAATTATTGTCTCTGCGTCGTCAGGAATTTGCACACCGTATTGCAGGGCTTGAGCGGGGCTGTGGAACATAATGCCGCAGGCTGAGTTGCCAGTGTCGAACATGCATGGGTTAGCTTTGCCGTTGATTTCAACATTGACGATAATGCGACTGCCAGCTTGTCTGAAGGTGTAAGGTACCTCGTAGGCATTGCGGTTGGCGCCGGTATTATAGCCACGCTGTTTGAAGTGAATACGTTTAGCACCAGGATCAATTGTGTATTCGAACATCCCCGCATAGCTCTGGCCAAGAAGAGGGTCAGCATGATTGGTTTCAACCACTTGAACCATGACAGTTCGCTCGACAGGGCCGACTTTAACCTTCATGGGCAAATTCCAGGCTGCCACTAGTCCGGCTGCTGATGAACCGCCTGCTTTGGCATTGGCAGCGCCTTGCGGCATGGCAATACCAGCTTCTTCCATTTGATTCTTGCCAATAAATACAGTTGGTGCCCCGGTGTCAAACAGCATTTTTACCCGGCGTCCTTGAATTTCAACGTCTACCCAAACACCGTGATCACCGGGCGTGCAGTAGACATCCCATTCCATCGGTATGCTGGGGTCAAGTTTGGTGGAAGCCGATGCCGATGCCATAGTGTTGTAGCTGCTCACCCCGGATGAACCGGAGCTTGCCGAAGAGCCACCTGATTGGCCGCCAGAAAAACTTGGATCTATTTGTCGAAGTACGGCTTTGGCATAGCCGCCCAGTTGATGATTAGGAGCCAGTGTTGCTACCTGACGATAATATATTTTGGCCTTGCCCATATTGCCCAGAGCCTGACAGGCGAGGGCGTCGTAATAGAGGGCGTAGACATCTTGTGGATAAACGGTCAGATGCTGATCGAGCAACTGACCAGCGTCTTTGAAGTTTTTGGCGTTATAGAGCTTGATGCCTTGGTCCCGTTTGTTTTCAACAGCGTCAGCATTTAAGCAAGTAAGCCCAAGGCTGCAAGCCAAGGCAGAGGTAAAAGTAATGGCAGACACTGGCACTGCCTTCGAGAGTTTAGCGGCGACCAGGTGGGCAATTGTTTTCTTCATCTGATCGCCTGCTCTCTTCTTACTTAAATGACACTAGAAACTCTGAACCCTAGAGAACAGCGTTTTCTCTATAAGCGCCCCAAACTTCTTTCATAGCGTCACAAATTTCACCTAATGTGGCATAGGCTTCAACTGCTTCCATCAAGAATGGGAAGGAATTTTTGCCATCGCGCATGCCTTGCTTGAGAGCGGCCAAGCTATTCTCAACTCGGGCATTATCACGGCGCTCTTTCAAGGCTTTGATGCGAGCTAGTTGTCTTTCTTCGTACTCTAGGCCAATCTTCAGCACTTCAATTTTGGCTCCAGGAGCTTCTTCTTTGAAGCCTGTGAGGCCCACAAAGACTCGGTCTCCCGATTGCATTTTTTGCTCAAACTTGTAGGCTGAATCGGCGATTTCTTTCATGAAGTAGCCTTTCTCAATGCCGGCAATGACACCACCAATTTCTTCGATTTGTTTGAAGTATTCGTTGGCGCCGCGCTCCATCTCGTCTGTCAGCCACTCTACATAATAGGAACCAGCTAGTGGATCGGAAACGTTTGCTACACCAGTTTCGTAAGCAATAATTTGCTGGGTACGAAGGGCGATGTGAGCGGCTTTCTCCGTAGGAAGACCAAGCACTTCATCCATTGAATTGGTGTGCAGTGACTGTGTGCCACCAAGTACGCCAGCTAGAGCTTCGATGGTGGTGCGAATAATATTGTTCTCTGGTTGAGGAGCTGTCAGGCTGCATCCTGCTGTCTGGGTGTGGAAGCGCAGCTTGAGTGAACGCTCATCGGTGGCGCCATAGTGGTCGCGCAAGCGCTTTGCCCAAATTCTGCGAGCAGCGCGGTACTTGGCAATTTCTTCAAAGAAATCAATATGGGCGTTGAAGAAGAATGAAAGGCGTGGCACGAAATCATCGAGTTTGAGACCGGCCTCAAGACCAGCATCAACGTAGGCAAATCCATCAGCAAGGGTGAAGGCTAGTTCTTGAACCGCTGTAGCACCAGCTTCGCGAATGTGATAGCCCGAAACTGAAATGGTGTTCCATCTCGGTACGTTCTCTGTACAGAAAACCATCATGTCTTGAATCAGTTTTAGAGCTGGACGCGGTGGAATCAAATAAGTCTTTTGGGCTGTGTACTCTTTGAAAATGTCGTTTTGCAGAGTACCGTTCAGGAGCTTCCAGTCAAAGCCGCGTTTGCGAGCATTAGCCAGGAACATGCAATAAATGATTACCGCTGGACCGTTAATGGTCATTGAGGTGGAAATTTTGTCGAGTGGAATATCTCTATATAGAATCTCGATGTCTTCGAGCGAATCAATGGCCGCGCCGCAGACACCAACTTCGCCGTGTGATTTTGGATTATCTGAGTCAAGACCCATGAGAGTGGGCAAGTCAAAGGCCGTAGATAGACCGGTCTGACCGGTGGCCAGTAAATACTTAAAGCGGGCATTGGTTTCTTCTGGTCCACCAAATCCAGCAAACTGGCGCATGGTCCACATTTTGCCGCGATACATGGTGTCGTGGATGCCGCGGGTGTAAGGGAATTTACCCGGGTCGTTCAGGGCTGCTTTATAGTCAAAATCTTTGATATCTTCAGGCCCATAGACAGCCTTAAGCGGAATGCCAGAGAGGGTCTCAAAAGTCTTTTCGACTTTCGGCTCTTTCTTACTTAATTCCTTGACCATGAAGAGTAACCCCTTTTAGTTTGTGATTATTTGAACTGGATGGTTGAACTGAATTTTTGAACTGAGAGTTTTGACCGTCTTCTCTTAGAATTGGATCTTTATTAAGTACTGAGGGCCAAGCCGAGCAATTAAGCTATTATTGCCGCTTAGCCGCTCTTACGCCTCATATGCAGTAATTCTTTCATAAATTCTCTCATAATTCATTCTTGAGCAAAGGGGAAAATTCAAATGACCACCACAGCAGGCACTTCTGCCGGCACCTCTAAAGATATTTCTTCTGGCGCCGATTTAGTCAAAGCAATCCTCGCTTCCAATCAAGCGATTACTGTGCGTGCTCCCCACGGCGACAAACTCAACACTAAAGGCTGGGTGCAAGAAGCTGCTCTGCGCATGCTGCTCAATAACCTTGATCCTGATGTGGCTGAACGTCCAAATGACTTAGTTGTATATGGTGGGTCAGGCAAAGCTGCCCGTAACTGGACTTGTTTCAAAGCAATAGTGAAAGCTTTGATTGGCCTTGAGAATGATGAAACTTTGCTCATTCAATCAGGTAAGCCCGTGGGCATTTTCAAAAGCCACCTTAATGCCCCCCGAGTTCTCATTGCCAACTCCAATCTTGTCGGACATTGGGCAACCTGGGAGCATTTCCGCGAACTCGATAAAAAAGGTCTGATGATGTTTGGCCAGATGACTGCTGGCTCGTGGATATACATAGGTACCCAGGGCATTTTGCAAGGTACCTATGAAACATTCTCTTCTCTTGCTCGCAAACATTTTGCTGGCAGTCTCAAGGGGCGCATTGTTCTCACCTCTGGTCTTGGCGGCATGGGTGGTGCTCAACCATTGGCTGTCACTATGAATGAAGGGGTTGCACTTTGTATCGAGGCTGACCAAAGCAGAATCGAAAGACGGTTGGAAACAGCCTATCTCGACGTGCAGGCTGACAGTTTGGAGCATGCTCTCACTTTGGCTAAAGCCGCTAAAGAAAAGGGTGAGGCAGTATCTATTGGTCTTTGTGGCAATGCCGCCGATCTGCTGCCTCGTATGCTTGAAATTGGCTTCCTTCCTGATGTTGTTACCGATCAGACCTCGGCTCATGACCCGCTC
>Ga0075444_10000241_pt1 | contig 32138 bp, 33 predicted proteins | sample CoawatmetaG01DNA_FD_76836 | JGI IMG/M metagenome (GOLD analysis project Ga0075444, IMG submission 76836) | Marine microbial communities from the West Antarctic Peninsula - Coastal water metaG017-DNA | ecosystem: Environmental > Aquatic > Marine > Coastal | place: Atlantic Ocean: West Antarctic... | reverse complement strand
GTATCGGCGAGACGCTCGAGGTTGCAGGACTGCAGTTCGAGTTTCGTGAGCTACGAGAAGTTCAGGGTCCAAACTATACGGCGATCGAAGGCGTTCTTGAGGTTCGTGACGGAGGTGAATTTATTGGAACCGTCCGTCCGCAGAAGCGTCAGTATCTAGTGCAGAAAAACTGGATGACTGAGGCGGGCATTCATCCGACCTGGAATAAGGATCTGTTTGTCGCACTGGGCGATCAAATTGGCGATGGTGTCTGGAGTGTGCGAATCCAATACAAGCCATTGATTCGCTTCATTTGGATCGGTGCTTTCATCATGGCGATGGGCGGCCTCGTAACCGTAACCGATCGCCGCTATCGGAAAACCGTCAAATGAACCGTTATCTACTGCCGCTGCTCGCGGTGATCGTCATGATTCCAATCATGGTGTTGGGCTTGGGGAGCGATCCATCGAATTTGCCGTCGCAATATATTGGCAAGCCCGCCCCGGACTTCAACTTGCCGATGCTCACTGACCCGTCTCGTACCGTGAGCACCGCCGATTTAAAAGGGCAAGTGTCGCTGGTCAATATCTGGGCAACTTGGTGTGTCGGATGTAGGGCGGAGCACGGCTTTCTGATGGATTTGGCTAATAGCGACATCATTCCGATTTATGCTATTAACTGGCGTGACAATCGCCCGGATGCTCTGAAATTCTTGAGCCAACTGGGCAATCCTTACACTGCATCGGGTTTTGATGGGGACGGCCGGGTTGGCATCGATTGGGGGGTGTATGGCGCTCCAGAGACGTTCTTAATTAACAGTGAAGGAATGGTTGTCTATCGATTTACTGGCCCTCTGAATCGCATGTTATGGGAGCAGGAGTTCATACCCCGAATTGCGGAGCTGACAAATTGATGAAGCGACTACTTTCTATGCTGATGCTCGTTTTCTTTGCGACTTCGGTTATCGCTATTGATTCAGGGCAAGCATTCGACGACCCTGACCTGCAGGCGCGATATGAAAAGTTAATTGCTGAAGTTCGCTGCGTTACCTGCCAGAACCAGAATATTAAGGATTCAAGCGCGTTTATTGCCGCTGACCTGCGTCGGGAAATTAGACGAATGATGGGGGAGGGGCTTAGTAATGATCAGATCGCTGATTTTCTCGTTACGCGTTATGGTGACTTCGCCCTGTATCGACCGCGATATACGGGAAAGACGCTTATATTGTGGATTACTCCGTTTCTCCTTGTTTTTTTGGCGGCATCGTGATTGCGCGTATTGTCCGTCACAGGATGACCTTGTCGATAGACGAGGTATCAGATGAGGGCGGACCTGCTCAATGACAATGTGGCTGATATTGGGTGCACTGTGCTTGGTGGCGGTGGCGTTCGCGATTTGGCCCCTCTATCGCGATTCAGGCCATTTGCCGCCGGTTTTGGCGGCGGTCATCGTTCTGGTCGTCGGATCGTCTGCTGCCTTATATCTCTACATAGGGCAGCCCGGTGTCCCGTCCGGAGCCGGGGCGGCGCCGGATGTTGGTGAGATGGTCAATTCACTGTCCGAGCGCCTTGCAGAAAATCCGGATGATATTCAAGGCTGGCTTATCCTCGGCCGCTCGCAGCAAGCGCTGCAGCAATACGACGAAGCAATAGTGTCTTTTGAGCGGGCGCTACAACTGGATAAAGGGCAAAACGCTCAGACATTGCTTGCTCTTGCGATCGCATTGATGGAACAGCAGGGTGGCGAAATGACGGATCGATCGTCGAGCTTGTTCGAGAGCGCTCTGGCGCTGGAATCGAACAATGCGAATGCTCTTTTCTATGGAGGTGGAGCCGCGGCGCGGCGCGGGGACGTATCCCTAGCAGCGGATCGTTGGGAGATATTGCTAGGGTTGAATGCACCGGACGAGATTCAGGCATTATTGCAACGAAAAATTAATGAGTGGCGGGGATTGCCGCCGGTTGAGGATTTCGATTTCACTACACCGGTAGCAATCGATCCGGCCGTCGCAGACGGCCCAATTGTTGTTATCAATATTTCATTGTCCGAGGAAGCAATTTCTGTTCTGCCTGCGGACGCCACCGTTTTTGTTATCGCTAGAGCTCCCGGACAACCCAGTCCACCGATTGCGGTTGCGCGGCGGCAGCTCGCTGACTTTCCGACATTAGTCGGGTTAAGCGATCGGGACGCAATGATTCCGAATCGAAAATTGTCGAGTTTCGCTGAATTCGAAATCGTCGCCCGAGCGACAGTATCTGGTCAGCCGATCGCACAGTCTGGAGATTGGTCAGGATCGTTAATCGTCAGTGCCAATAGTGGGCAAACTATCGACCTGCTGATTGACCAGAAAATCCCCTAAGAGCGGAGTCTCGTATGTCAGAATCAGTAGAAGCTGCGAACATGTGTTTCGCGTGCGGAGTAGAGAATCCGATCGGTCTGAAGATTGATTTTACGGTGGACGTCGACACCTGCACTGCCGAGTTTGCAGGGGCAGAAAATCACGTTGGCTGGAATAATACCGTACACGGTGGAATAATCTATTCAGCGCTGGACGATGTGATGGCCAATATCCTTTATCGACAGGGGCGAAAGGCGCATACCGCCAAATGTGAAATACGTTATCGGAAGCCACTTTTCGTCGGCGAGAAAGTCGCACTGAAGGGCTGGATCGTGAAAGAGAAAGGTCGGCTTATCATCCTTAAGGGAGAGGCTCGACGCATCGCGGACGACACCGTGGTTGCAGACTGCGAAGCAAGTTTTATGAATTCGAAATAGGAACGCAAATGGCATTACCCAAAGCATTAGAAGGCAGACTCCGTGTTCCATTGATTGGTGCGCCCATGTTCATAGTGTCCGGCCCGGAGCTTGTCATAGCTCAGTGCAAGGCTGGCATCATCGGCTCGTTCCCTGCATTGAATGCAAGGCCACAGGCGAAGTTGTCGGAGTGGCTGAAACGTATTGAGGATGAATTGGGGGCGTACACCGAGGCACATCCGGAGGAGCCCGTAGCGCCATTTGCCGTAAATCAAATAGCCCATTTGAGTAATGCCCGATTGCGTGAAGATATGGAAACCTGTGTCGAGCATCAGGTTCCGATTATTATTACGAGTCTACGACCGCCTGAGGAGATCGTTACAGCCGTGCATTCCTATGGTGGGCTCGTATTTCATGACGTCATCAGCTTGCGACATGCACGCAAAGCTATGGCTCAGGGAGTGGACGGAATTATTGCGGTTTGCACCGGGGCAGGCGGACATGCCGGACCGCTGAGTCCATTTGCATTGATCAAAGAGATTCGCAGGGAATTTGATGGTGCTGTCATATTGTCCGGCTGCATCACCAGCGGAAACGACGTGCTTGCTGCCAGAGCGATGGGGGCAGATCTTGCCTACAGTGGCACGCGATTTATCGCAACCGAAGAGGCGAACGCAGTTCCTGAGTACAAAGAAATGATAGTGGACAGTGACGCGTCGGATATCGTCTATTCATCGCTGTTTACTGGAATTCCCGGTAGCTATCTGAAGGGCAGCATCACGAGAGCTGGCATGGACCCCGATAATCTTCTGGACGGCGCCAAGACCGATATGGATTTTGACAAAGCCGGTAAATCAGACGCGAAAGCTTGGAAAGACGTCTGGGGTGCGGGACAAGGAGTCGGGGACATTGGCGAGATTCTTCCGGCGCGCGATGTCGTAATGCGTATCGAGCAAGAATATAAAGACACTCTGGCCGGTCTGGCGGCCTGAGATGCGCATCGTATTTTATTCGTATCTGTTTGTCGCCGTCGGCGGTGCACTCGGTGCGATGGCGCGATTCGGGTTCAACTTATTCTTGCAGCGCGACGTTGAGTTTCCCTGGGGGACTTTGACCTCGAATCTGCTTGGCTGCCTGTTGATGGGAGTCGTCGCTCAGCTGATTTCGAATACCGCTTGGTTTAATGATGCTGGCGTCATTCCCGATCAGTACCGGTTACTCTTTGCGGTCGGTTTTTGCGGCAGTTTCACGACTTTGTCGTCGCTGGTGCTGGAAATGAACGCCATGTTGCAAAAGAACGAGATCTTCTACTCGTTTACTTATTTCGTTGGCACTCTGGTCGGTGGCTTTGCTTGTTTTTACATCGGCATAATGTGTGTTCGGATGTTCCTACGATTACAAAGTAGTTAGCCTCTCGGCACATTCGTCAAGCATTTCTACGATTCGCTCTATCCAAGCCTTGTGTTCAGGTTTCATCAACACAGAGCGCAGGCAGGTAATGGACGTAGAATCCACTTTGACGTCGGGTAACCAATGTACTGCAACCGCGATCGGTAGTTCGATTAATGCCAAGTGCAACCCTTGATTTGCCGCATCATCAAATAGTTTTCGAGCGTGATCACTGGCTTGTGTGGTTGTCGCCGCATTCACTGCGTAGACAACAATGTCGAGCTCTGGAGGCATCAGAGGCGTAAAAAAATTGCTCGTATCCAATCGACTGTAAAAGTCTCTTGCGGCTGTGAGGCAATTATCGAGGCTGGCGGCAAATTCACCGCCTTTGTCCAGGGGTAGCAGTCGCTGCGTCGCCCAGAGTGCGACAGCAGCCGCTCCGGGGCGTGAGCACTCAAGGCTGATTTCACCTAGATGCAATTCGGCTGAACTAAAATAGGTATACGGCGAGTCGTGCTTGTAGATGCGTCCAATCGATGCGTCCTTAAATAGAACGGAACCGCAGCCGTAGGGCTGCAATCCATGTTTGTGCGGATCGATCACAATCGAATCGACATCGCGAAGACAAGCATACGCTTCAGCTGCTTCATTGGTCAGGAGACTGGAAAGACCGAAATAACCGCCATACGCAGCATCTGCATGGATTCGAAAATCATATTTTTTCCGTAGCTCGAGTATCTCAGGCAGTGGATCCACTGCGCCGAGACCAGTGCTCCCCATCGTCACTACGATGGTTCCAACATTTCCCTGCCGCAGCAAGTCCGTGATCGCCGCGATGTCCATTCGGCCATTCGGTAAGACGCTAACAGGTGAGAAGGCCAGACCCAATACTTCGCTGATTCGGCTGTGTGTGTAGTGAGCTTGCTCGGATCCAATGATGCTCTTGCCGGGATGAAGTCGGCCTGCAACCCACAGTGCTTCGAGATTCGCCATTGTCCCACCGCCCGTGAGATGGCCAAGAGGTTTTTGCCAGCCAAACATAGCGGCAAGATCGACGATGCACTCATTTTCCATGGCCGAGCTCGCACGACCACCATCCAGCGCGTGGTTATTCGGATTAATCCATAACGACATTGCGTACGCGATCCGCGCGACAGGGTGTGGTGGTTTTAGCATTTGACCCACGTACTGTGGATGGTGGTAGGGATAGTTATCCTGCATGCGTGTTGCTACCTCATCGATGACCCGGGCAAGGGCGTCCTCATCGAAGTCTGGTACGAAGTCTGGTAGATCTACAAAGCCAGCCTCGAGCTTCTCGAGACCGTCACGCAGGAGTTTAATTTCGTTCGTATTGATCATTCAAGGTCCCAGATCAGGTTAATATGCGTACATGAATTTAATTGCTTTGGCTGTGCCGTTCTTCATTCTATCTGTTCTTGCAGAGTTTCTCGTCGACCGGTGGCGGCGCACTGGATATTATCGAAGTAACGACGCGATCAACAGCATCAGTGCCGGCACATTGAGCCAGACGACTGGCTACTTCACGAAAGTTGTCGCCTACACAATCTGGGCTTTCGTGTTGAGTAACTTGGCACTCATCGACATGGATAGAGACTGGTTTGACTCGTCTACTGGCGGAATTCTTCTGTGGGTAGTGGCTGCGGTGCTGTGGGATTTTTGCTACTACTGGAAGCATCGCTTAGGTCACGAAATATCGATATTGTGGGCCGCGCACGCGGTGCATCATCAAAGTGAGGAGTACAATCTTTCAACGGCGCTTCGCCAAAGCAGCAGCGACTTCTTGTTCGGCTGGATATTCTACCTGCCACTGTTTGTAATCGGGTTTCCCGCAGATGTTCTCGTCACAGTCGGGGCGATTAACCTCCTTTACCAATTTTGGGTTCATACGCGCTTCATTGACCGACTCGGCGTTTTTGATCGCATATTCGTGACGCCGTCAAATCATCGCGTGCATCATGCGCAGAATGGCCCCTATCTTGATAAGAACTACGGCGGTATATTTGTTGTGTGGGATCGAATATTTGGGACGTTTGCTGAAGAGTCCTATGACGAGCCAGTAATATTCGGAGTACGCAAACCACTGGCCAACTGGAACCCAGTATGGGCTAACCTCCAGGTCTATAATTACCTCTGGTTCGATGCGGTTAAAACGCGACACTGGTATGACAAAATCGGACTTTGGTTTCGCCGAACAGGTTGGCGTCCAGCCGATATGGAAATGGCCTATCCTAAGCCCGCGATGGAGCTTTCAAGTTTCCGGAAGTTCGACCCGCCAATTTCAAGAAGCAGGCGTCGTTATGTCATTGCGCAATTTCTGGTCGCAATGGGGATGACATTATTCATCTATGATTTATTCGCCAACGGCGAAACGATAGCTGCGCTAATTCCGTGCTCCCTTCTATGGGTGCACCTGTATGCGCTCGGCTTGCTGAGTGAAGATCGAGCGTACGCGTCTCGATTTGAGTTTGTCCGTTTATTCCTCATTGTTCCAATCGGACTGATAGCAATGAGCGTGGAGCCGATGATGATCAATATAGAAGATGGTGCCGCAATTTCAATTTACATCCTAGTATCCACGATATGGCTGAAAAGAAACTAGTTCATACTGGGATTCTATGAGAGTGGGAAGGAAAGATTACCAATCCCAAATATCTCCTAGGAATTTATTGAAAACCCTCTGAGTTCATTTACTATAAATAATTTTGAGTTATCATTTTAAAAAATGACTAATCTAAGTACTTTTTCATCTAAATTGAATGTTGTTGTTATAGGCGCTAACGGCGGCCTTGGTAAGGCATTCGTGAAGGCTTTTGAGGCGGATGAGAGAGTTCATTCGATTTATGCTTTTTCTAGAAACACAAAACGAAGTACGAGGAAAAAAACGAATTTTTCCTCCATTGATATAGAAGATGAGGAGTCGATCAAGCAAGCAGCAAATCTATCAAGCTCAGACAAAAAAATTGACCTCGTGATAGTTGCCACAGGGATCTTGCATAGGGAAGCAATCATCAAGCCGGAAAAAAGTATCGCCCAGATTGATCCTAATATTATGAGTAAGGTAATCAATATCAATGCAATTGGCCCTATTTTGCTCGCCAAGCATTTTTTACCAAAGTTAAGACGAGACAATAAGACCGTTTTTGCGGCACTATCAGCCCGGGTTGGAAGTATTAATGACAACCGTTTGGGTGGATGGGCATCATATCGTGCCTCTAAAGCAGCATTAAATATGCTTATAAAAACAGCTGCTATTGAGCAAAAAAATGTTTCTCCTCAGAGTATTATTATTTCCCTTCACCCTGGTACGGTTGATACTCATCTCTCCGAGCCGTTTCAAAGAAACGTAGCCAAAGGCTCTTTATTTCAAGCCAATGATGCCGTGCATAAATTAATTACTGTCATTAATGCATTAAGCATTAACGATACAGGGGGTTTTTTAGCCTGGGATGGGAGCTCAATTGAATATTAATACATTTTTATTGGCAGCTAAAGCACATCGAAATATCAAAAAAATGAGACTGTTATTGATGTGCACTATTTTTTTTGGAGATGCTGTGAATGCAATCGAAGAGCCTGAATATCAAGTAGTTGATAAAAATTCAAACTTTGAAATAAGGTATTACAGTGAATATCTGGTTGCAGAGGTGATGCTTGATGGGGATTTTACATCATCAGGTGGGCAGGCTTTTAGAGTGTTGGCGGGGTATATTTTCGGTGCTAATACTGCGGTTGCGAAAATGGCAATGACTGCGCCTGTTGAATCCCAACTTACGAGCCCCTCTGAGAAAATGGCAATGACTGCTCCAGTCTTATCGACCAATGATGAAAGTAGATATGTTTATCGATTTGTTATGGAGAGGAAGTACACGCTGGATACTTTACCTATTCCAGATGATGAGAGAATTCGCCTACTTAAAGTTGAGCCAAGATACATGGCAGTCAAGCAATTTTCAGGTCGTTGGAGCGAAGAAAATTATAAGAAATCAGAGAAACAATTACTTCAATACTTAAATAAAAATGATATAAAAATCATTGGAGCACCAATATTTGCTAGATATAATGCTCCCTTCGTTCCTTGGTTCCTGAGGCGTAATGAGGTAATGATTGAAGTAAATTGGCGTAATTAGGCGCCAAAACCACTAGTACTCTGCTAGATAGGCTGGCCGGAAGTGATAAATATTTTTCGGAACGCACGCACAATGTGTCTCGCCAGTGATACCGCGATACTATACCAACGCTTCCCACTTCTGGCGGTTGACATATGCGCGTGAATTTTCGACAAGTCTTGCAAGGACTGATGGTCCTGAGTTTTTCGATTCTGGTGGCTTGCGCCTCCAAGGAAGTAATTCTGGAATCGAAATCGATAGAGGCTCCAGCTAAAGTTGATCTGACCGGACTCTGGAATGCCCGAGCCGATCCGAATGTTGCGCGGCTACCCGGCACCGAGGGCCTTCAAGACGCGATTGTGACCAAGAAGCGCACGAACCGTTCGAGGCGTCAGCGCAGTCAGTCCGGCTCTTCCGTTCAGGTGTTTCTTGAGTTCGGAAAATCATTGAAACTTACTCAGACAAACTACAGTCTCTTCATCAGCTATGACCGATCCATTGTTGAGGAATACACCTTTGGCGAGAACCGAGTGGTGTCGATCGGTCCAATTGAAGCGCGGCGGGTTTCGGGCTGGCAGGGTGGCAAGTTTGTGGTTGAGACATTGGATGATTCTGGAACTATTTTGTTCGAAGCTTGGTACCTTGCGAGTGAGGGTGCGACCTTAGTCAGGGATATTCGGATTGTTAAAGGCGACACCGAAGCTTATCGCCATAAGCAGTTTTTTGACCTCCAATAAAAGGGCGGCAACTCTTTAGCTTAAGACCTGGATATTTCTTTATCCACGATTACTGAGGGCGGGTTACCCTTTGGCGTGCCTCGCCGCACTCCTGGTCCTCCATCTTTGCCAATATCATTCACAAGGAGGCGATAATATGCTGGGGAGCAAACGGGCTGGGGGGGGGATTGATCACAGTACTCATGCTGCTGGTGTTGTAGCTTTCTATTCTTTTTGGGTGGGTGTGTACTTAACCAACGACGCCCGGAATGTTAATTTTCCCTTTCGATGCTGCTCGATGACTACTGGCAAGTAACCAAGTTCCTCAACACACCATAGCGTTGTGGTGCGTAACGACCCTTCTTTCTGGTGGCGTATGCCGACGGCTGTGAATGTCCCGGCCCTGGCCTTTAACAGCTTTTCGCCGGTACTCAACACGTTCGCGATCTTTAATTGATCAAGATCGAACAATGTGTATTGTCCGTTGGTGTCGCCGGTCAATAGATCGTGCATCAGTTCGTACTGGATCGAAACACTGTCGTGCGCAATGCCATCCAACTGCAATTCCACCGACTCCTCACCAACAGTTCCTTTGACGAGATTAGTGCTCCAATCGAATGTCAGGTCGACATCGGGAGCGCCTCGAATAGTGTCGGTGGCTTGAAAGCGAATTGGTTTGACGCCGTCCGTCCCTTTCTGAAATTCGGAAGTTACGTCAATCGTACCTCCGGTGATCATTCTGGAGAGGCCACTCGGTTTGACTATATGATGGGCAACATAACCATTAGGAATCTTTCGAAGCTCTGTGCTGAGGACTCCGGACATAACCGACATACTGACCTCATATTCGGCGGTATGCGGTGTCAATTCTGGGGCCCCATAGGATGGATCTGCTATTACTAAGGCAACAGTGATCGACAACATAGGGGCGCATTTCACGCTTTGCTCTCCAGAGGGTCCTTCAATGCAGACTCAGAGTCTGCCATAAGTGACATGACTGCGTCCTGAACAGCGACGCGATGTAGCTCCAATTGATCCAAAGGCGTATCAGAGGGAATGGGGTAGGGCTCGCCAATCGCTAGGACGATGCGTGCAAAGGGTTTTGGCACCATAAAGTGGTCCCATCGATTGAGATACCAGGCGCGATCTGCGGCACACCCGATGGGTATGACGGGAATTCCCGCAATTCGAGCCATCAGTATGGCGCCGAGTTTGAACTCATATTGCGGGCCGCGGGGCCCGTCCGCTGTTGTTATGATTGAAAATCCGCCCTTCATCATGCGCTGCATATCTCGCAGCGCCAAAGCGCCACTTTGATTCGCGGAACCTCTGATCACTTCCGCACCCCATTCTCGAGCGATTTTTGCTACCACTTCACCGTCAACAGAACCTGAAACCAGGAAGCAAGCCTTGAAGCCGCGTCGAACCCACTTGCTGATCAGCGTCGAACCTACGACGTGATGTTGATGCCAGTAGCAAGGCGCACAAATGGCGTCGCTATTGATGTAGGGCTCAATATGTGATGCGCCAATGACTCGCTCAATTCGATACGTAGCAGTCAGTAGCTGAATCAGGCCACGAAGTATTGGAAGGCTGACGCAATAGTAGAGTCGGCGAATGATACCCAAGCTGCGTCTGGATGCAGTGCTTCGACGAGACTCTACGGAATCGAAGTCTTTTGGCGGCGAGTTACTCAAATTTGGGCCTGTCTTGGGTAGTGGGATTGAAGTCGCGAACGGCGATGAGCCAAGCACGTAAAAGGGAGTTTGCAGTATCGAATCTCTGCTGGTCAATGTAATATTGCACCTGCTTTTCAATGCGATACCACATTGTCGACTCTACAATGACAACGGCCCAACCAAAGTTCCGACAACCCCCGGGTCCCGGAGAAACGGTCGAACTCGGCATCGACCCCGAGACACTGGCAACCTTACAGCAATTGCAGCGAGATCACGGCGATATGGTGAGCGTCACCAGTCCAAATGGACGACTCGCCTACTTCATAAACGACGCTGCAGAGGTTAGACGCATACTCACCCGGCGCCACAGCAAGTATCACAAGGGCCCGGGATTTGAGCGCGTCAAAATGTTGCTTGGCAACGGTCTTATCGTTAGCGATGGAGACGTTTGGCGCCGATCGAGGCGGATGATCCAGCCTGCGTTCAGTCGCCAGAATGTGCATCGACTCATGAACGTGATGGTCGAGTGTTGCGACCGCCGGGCTGCTCACTGGGCAGATCTCGCGGCCAGCAATGCCGAATGCAATATTACGGCGGAGACTTCCGATTTTGCCTTGGAGCTGATTCTTATCAGTATTTTCAGTGGTGACTATGAGGCACGCATCCTCGCTGGAGGTGATAACCCTTTCGCGTTTCTGAGTCGGGATTCGAAGCGTGACCTGAGCGTTGTCATGAAGGTTCGGCGTTTGCGTGAGCTTTTACTCAGCATTATTGAAGAGCGACGCGCTGGAAAAGGGTCGACGGAATTCGACTTCCTTTCGATGTACCTACAGGCTGAGGACAAAGACGGCCAGCCGTTTTCGGACTCAGAATTACTCGACGAATTAATGACGCTGATCGTCGCCGGTTTCGAGACCTCCGCGAATACCCTGAACTGGGTTTGGTATCTGATCGCAAAACACCCGGACGTCGAAGAAAAGTTACTCGCGGAGGCCACAGAACACTTACCGGAGGTATCTGCATTAAACGCCGAATCGTTGACCGCCATGCAATACACGCAACAAGTCCTGGAGGAAGCATTACGACTGTATCCACCGGTTTGGCTGTTCACTCGACGATCGCATGAACTGGATGAATTGGACGATTACGATGTCGCGCCGGATACCGATATTTACTTGTCACCGTTCATACTGCATCGAACAGAACATTACTGGCCTGAGCCAGAGAAATTCGACCCAGAGCGTTTTGCACTGACAGACAAACCGAAGAAAGACAGGCCTTTCTACCCGTTTTCTCTCGGCCCACGGCGTTGTCTTGGAGAATACTTCTCGTTCCTGGAAATGAAAGTGCATCTTGGATTACTGTTGCCGCGCTTTCGAATGCAGCTCGTCGATGATGCGGAGCCTGAGTTGGAGCTCGCCATTAACTTACGTGCTACCAAAGACATATTCATGAAACCAACGGAACGATAACTATCTGATGGAGCTTTACAACACACTAACCGACTTGCTGGCAGATGCGCGCGACAAGGACCGTGAGATTTGCTTTATCGACGGGGAGAGCGACGAGAATGTCGTGACCTTCGGAGATCTTTGGGTGCGTGCGCTCGCCTTGCTCGGCGCCCTCCAGGCTCGCGGAATGCAGTCGGGCGACGAGCTGGTTATCTTTAATAAGTCCAACGAGAGTTTCGTCGTCGCGTTCTGGGCGGCAGTTCTCGGCGGCATGGTGCCCGTGCCGGTAGCCGTCGGCATCAGCGATGAACACCGACTAAAGTTATTCCGAATTCTCTCGCAACTTAAAAGCGCGACGCTGTTCACCGAAGAGGAATTACTGACTCGTTTGCTTGAATTTTCGAACAAGCGAGAGCTTGATGACGTTACGAACATTCTCACGACAAAAACAATTCTTATCAGTGATGTCGAGTCAAACAATAGCGGCGAAATATATGCGTCCAGCGCAGACGATATCGGCTTCATCCAGTATTCGTCGGGGTCGACGAGTGATCCTAAGGGAGTGGTCTTATCGCATCGAAATGTCTGTACTAATATACGTGCGATTGTCGAAGCCTGCCAATGGACAAAGGACGATCAAAGCTTGAGCTGGATGCCGCTGACGCACGATATGGGACTAATCGGTTATCATCTTAGTGTGCTAGGTGCCGGTATGAATCACGCGATCATGGACACTAACGTTTTCGTTCGCCGACCGCTCTTATGGATGGCTAAGGCAAATGAACTTCGCGCAACACAATTGTGTTCGCCGAACTTTGGCTACAAACACTTTCTCAAGCTTTTTCAGCGCAAAGGCATGCCTGACCTCGATCTATCCTGCGTCAAACTGATCTTAAACGGCGCTGAACCGATTTCATGGGATCTGTGTGAGGAGTTCCTCAATGCACTCGAATCTCACGGACTTTCACGTACAGCTATGTTTCCGGTTTACGGTTTGGCGGAGGCAACGGTAGGCGTCTCAATCCCGGCTCCGGGTTCCGAATATTCCCGTATCACGGTAGACCGGCACAGCCTTCGGGTAGGCGATTCATCTGTTCCGGTCCCACTAGATGATGCGAACGCGGTCAGTTTCGTACGGGTCGGCAATGCAGTTCGGGATGTCAGTATTCGGATTACGGATGATGTGGACCAAGTTTTGGGCGCCGGCGTTGTAGGCAATATTCAGCTTCTGGGCGGAAGCGTTACCGAGCGTGTCTACGGTGATGAAAGTGCGACAGCCGATCTTTTCACCGCCGATGGCTGGTTGCGTACTGGCGATTGTGGACTGTTCGTCGAGGATCAATTGGTCATCACGGGTCGGCAGAAAGACATCATTATCGTGAATGGCCAGAATTATTATCCACACGACATCGAAGAGATTATCGCCAGGCTTGATGGCCTCGACCTGAATAAGGTGGTTGTAGCGGGCGCGACACCAAAAGGTGGGCAAACTGAGGAGCTTCTAGCGTTCATTCTCTATCGTCGGGCGACCGACGGCTTTTTGCCCATGGTTGAGAAGGTGCGTGACCTGATTGGCGAGCAAACAGGCCTTGAGGTTGACCAGGTCATCCCCGTATCGCGGATACCAAAGACAACCAGCGGTAAGGTCCAAAGAATAAAGCTTCTACAGGCTTATTTGGACGGTGAGTTCGATGAGGTTCTTGAGCAACTACACCCTACCGATATCGTGGCTGATGCTGATGCCGGGAGCGTCAATGAGGATCCATTGCTTACAGAGTTAGTGCACATCTGCCGCGAGTTCGCCAAAGAGCGTAAAGTAGGCGCCGATGACAATCTCTTTGAGATTGGTATCAGTTCTCTGACGCTGATTGAGATTGTCCTTGCAATCGATGAGAGGCACTCTGGGAAACTCGATATTAGCGATTTATTTGATCACCCGACATTGCGAGAAATTGCAGCGTTTATGAAGGAAAAGTTATGACATACGCTCGTTTCGCAGGCATTGGTAGCTATCTTCCGGAGAAGGTCTTAACAAATAAAGACCTGGAAAAAATGATGGATACCTCAGACGAATGGATTCGAGAGCGAACTGGTATCAAGCGTCGCCATATCGCGGCCGATGATGAAACGACTTCATCGCTTGGTTTGGAAGCCGCCAAGAGAGCGATGAGAGACGCCGGCGTAGGACCGGAGGATATTGATCTTATTATTGTTGGCACAACGACACCTGATCAGATTTTTCCGTCCACCGCCTGCCTTATCCAGCATCAGCTTGGGATAAAAGGTTGCGCTGCGTTTGATATTCAAGCGGTCTGTAGTGGTTTCGTCTACGCATTAGACGTTGCTAACCGATTCCTCCAGACGGGCGGCGCCACGACAGCATTGGTCATCGGTGCAGAGACTCTCTCACGTATCGTAAATTGGGAAGATCGCGGCACTGCTGTTTTGTTTGGTGATGGTGCCGGGTGCGTCGTCCTTCAGGCCAGCGATGAGCCTGGGATTTTGTCATCGCATAGCCATGCCGACGGACAGTATGCAGATCTCCTGCAGGTACGGTGTGGGATATCAGTTGGTTATGAAGAGGCAAAGTCGGGCGGAGCGTTTATCGAGATGAATGGCAACGCTGTATTCAAACGTGCCGTCGCCACCTTTGACAAGATTGCTAGAGAGGCGGTCGCTGATCTTGATGGTGGCCTGAGTGGTATCGATTGGTTCATTCCGCATCAGGCTAATATGCGCATCATCAAAGCTGCCGCAAAGAAATTGAAAATGCCGATGGAGCGAGTCATTGCCACCGTCGACGAGCATGCCAATACATCGAGTGCGTCCATACCCTTGGCACTTGATCATGCGGTGCAGGAAGGCAATATTAAACGGGGTGATACATTGCTATTTGCAGCGTTTGGGGGAGGCTTCACCTGGGGCTCGATATTGGTCAAATATTAACAATTATAGGCCAATTTTTATTAATGTAGCTTCGAGGTATTATATTATAATCCTTTGAGATATAAGTAATATACCTATTATTGTAATTACTGGTAGACTATCACTGATCGCAAAATCACTGCGGTATAACTAATACAAGACTTTAATCATAACTAAAGCGTAAAGGGGAAATTCATGAATGTAGGTAAAATCGTTACACAACTTGCTGTTCTTGCAGCTGTTGTATCAGGACTTTGGAGCGGCTTTCCAGAAGCTGGATTGGTGCTTGCCGTTCTTGGTGGTGCAGCTGGTTATTATGCAGAGGACAGGCAGGGCCTTCTGGTCAGCGCTATTGCCCTTAGTGTAGTTGCTGGTGGCTTAGGAGCTATTCCTGCTGCTGGTGAACACATCACAGGTGTAATGAATGGCCTTGCTGCCATTGCTGCGTCAGGATCAGTTGTTGCGATCTTGGTTGCAACATTTGAGAAAGTGAAACCCTAAAGGCATCAGTTCACAGACAACAAGTCTGTAAGAAGGCCGTACCCAAAAGGTGCGGCCTTTTTTATTGCCTCTCGCAAGCTGGAATTAATACAAGGCTAGCAAAAACCTGTTTTGGCTGAAAATTTGTGAGAGGTGGTTCACAATTTAGCTATAACCCTGCCTCTTCTCTGCGCCGCCGTTTAATGCTTACTGACAGCAGCCCTAGGAGCGTGAGCAGGCCGAAGCCACCACCACCGCCACCACCGCCACTACCGCCACTACCGCCACTACCGACAGTGCTGCCGACAGTGCCGCCAGCAGTCGTCGGCGTCGGGTTAAGTCCTGCAGCGCTGTCAACTGTCGAGTCGGAGACACTAATGCCGATTATGGTAATGAGATGTGTATTGTTGGTGGTGATGCCATTCGTGAAATCCGTCGCCGTGTAATTGCGCAGTGGTAACTCATTCAGTGCTCCCGCGAATGCGAACATAGGCAACGCTGCCAAAGTATCGATGACGTCCATGCCACCTCCGATGACTTCGCCAAACACGGTAAATCCGTTGTTTTGGTTGTCAAGATTCGCTCCATTATTAGCCAGGTTGATGAACCATTCATTGGTGGCACTGTTTGGCTGGTTGGAAATTTTAGCCATTGATATCGTGCCACGAACATTCGAATATACAGGCTCGTTTGTCACGGGCAGGTTTGCTGGTATAGCGGAAATTTGTGCGTTGAGATTTGTTCGAAATCCACCGCTTTGCACGATGAACCCACTGTCCAAACGATGAAATATGGAGTCCGTATAATCGCCGTTCTGAACGTAGTTCAGGAAATTGGCGACAGTAGCTGGAGTCGCGTTGTCATAGAGATTTATATCGAATGTGCCAAGGACAGTTTCAACACGAACGATAGTTGCATTCGCAGTTACTGGGAATGCCATGACTGATGCGAGCAGGATTGAAGCGGCGAAGACCTGCAATTTGCCGATAATATACATTTTTAGATTTTAACTCTTTATCTTTCCCAAAGTCACTGATGCCATACAGTCCCTTCCATTTGTTTGAAGGCGGACAATCAATAGCTTAAACTTGGCTCCCCATAATCGAGATTTAGAACATTGGCCCGGTGCCGTTAATATGGGTAAAAAAATCAGGGGCCTATTACATTGAAGAAGTCGGATCTACTCGAACCTATTGCCGGCAATGGCTTGTTGCATCGGCGGTTATTTCTTAAAAGTAGTGTGGCTGCTATGGGCGCTGCTGGACTCCAATTCATAACCGCAAAAGTCGCAACCGCTGCGCCGCTCGAGGTTCCAGCGTGGATGCAGACCCCTGGTACCGGCATGAGTGGCTATGGAGCGCGATCACGCCACGAGGAGCACATTCAGCGCAGCTTCGGCTCGTTGCCGGGCACGGTGGGAGTAGGCTCTTCGAGGACACCGCTCGAGCATCTCGAAGGAATTATTACACCAGGGGCGCTGCACTTCGAGCGCCACCACAACGGAATCCCCGATATCGCGCCGCTGGAGCATCAACTGCTCATTCATGGCCTCGTTGACCGCCCGTTGATGTTCGATCTCGAATCGTTAACGCGTTACCCGATGGTCTCGCGTATTCATTTTCTCGAGTGTTCAGGCAATAGCGGTGCGAATAATGCACCCAAACCACCTCAGCTGCCGGCTTCCAGCATCCATGGGCTCGTCTCATGCTCCGAGTGGACAGGTGTGCCACTCGCTGTCCTACTCGACGAGGCTGGCGTGCAATCTGAAGGGAGTTGGATCCTCGCCGAAGGCAGCGATGCGGCCGCGATGAGTCGCAGTATCCCCATGGCGAAAGTACGCGATGACGCAATCGTCGCCATCTATCAGAATGGCGAGCACTTACGGCCGGCTAACGGATACCCGATGCGTCTATTCCTGCCAGGCTGGGAGGGCAACATGAGCGTCAAGTGGCTCAGGCGCATCCAGGTAACATCCGGACCGACCATGACGAAAGACGAAACTTCGAAATACTCGGATCTCATGCCCGATGGTAGATCAAAGTTGTTTACGTTCCCTATGGAGGTCAAGTCGCTGATCACCTCGCCATCCGGCACGAATGCAATGCAGGGAGCGGGCCTCTATCAGTTGTCTGGCATCGCCTGGTCGGGCTTGGGTAGAATTCGCCGCGTCGAGGTGTCGGCGGATGATGGCCGGACCTGGGCTGAAGCCGCGCTCACTGACCCGGTACTTCCGAGAGCTTTCACACGTTTTCGCTTACCCTGGCGTTGGGATGGTGGGCCTGCCGTGCTGCAAAGCCGGGCGATCGACGAGACAGGTGCCGTGCAGCCGACTCGTACCGTCTTACTCGGCGAGCGCGGTGTGAACTATCGCTACCATTACAATGCGATCCAGAGCTGGGCCGTATCCGAAACCGGCGAGGTCAGTAATGTCTATAGTTAGTCGGATTGTGTGGATCTACATTGCGCTGCTGGCCTGTCCCGCATTCGCGCAGGAAGGTCCTGAGCTTGGTGTCGCGGTTACAGCCGATCAGATCGCCAGCTGGGCAATCAGCGTCCAGCCCGATGGCACAGGCTTGCCGGCAGGGTCCGGTAACGCGGCAGCAGGCGCTGAAGTTTATGCAATGAAGTGTCTCGCATGCCATGGCTCGGAAGGCGCTGGTGGACTCAACGATCGGCTCGTCGGCGGTCATGGCACAATCTCCAGCGATACACCGGTGAGAACCATTGGCAGCTATTGGCCTTACGCTACAACAGTGTTCGATTATATCCGTCGCGCAATGCCGTTGATGCAACCGCAGTCACTGAGTAACGACGAAACCTATGCCGTCACCGCGTACCTTCTCGAACTCAATGGAATTATCAATGAGGGCGATGTCATGGATGCGGAGACCGTACCGAATGTCGAGATGCCGAACGCCGGAAATTTCATCTGGATCTACAGCGAAAAATAAACTGCTTGCGTTATAGGCGAGCACTTTTGATTCAAAACTAAGGAGTTACTATGTTTAAGAGCAATCGATTTCTCAGCACTTGTAGTCTGGCTATTCTCGGCTTCGGCCTGGTCGCAGGAAGCGCCATTCAGTTTGCCGGTGTCGCGGAGGCTGCCCATCACTCCAATCAAGTGTTCGAGCTACGAACCTACACGACGCATCCTGGTCGCCTTGAGGCGCTGCACTCGCGCTTTAGAGATCATACGGTTGAGCTTTTCGAGCGTCATGGTATGACCAATGTCGGTTATTTCGTGCCGCAGGAAGCACCACTCGCTGACAACACGCTGATTTATCTTCTTGCGCACGACAGTCGTGAGGCGGCCAAGGCTAGCTTTGCTAATTTTGTGAACGATCCGGATTGGAAGAAAGCACGGGCTGAATCAATAAGCAGTGGCGATATCGTTGCGGGTATAACGAGTGTATTCCTGGATCCGACGGACTACTCGCCCATAAAGTAGGTCACGGCGATTTAGGGCGCCCGTAATTAGAGGGACCGAAATTGCGGGCGTTCTGCCGCTCAGCTGAATGCCGTTGTAACGATCCAAAATGTCGCTGGTGATTGTCTAACTCAATTGGGTGCTGCTAAATGTCTGCGTGCAAATACTATTAATCCAATCACGATAGAAAAGGCCATCAAGGTGCCTAAGTTTAACCAGCCCTTAGTTGATGACCATACTATGGCATAGCCTATGCTCCCAGACATGAGTGCATAATAAATAAAGGCAGGCAAGGTCTTACGTATCACCATACCTTCTTTACCCAATAACCCCACTACGGCAGAGGCAGCGACCACGTTGTGTACACAGATTATATTTCCGGCGGCGCCTCCCACGGCTTGTAGTGCCACTATCCATGTAGGATCTACACCAATACGTTGACCGACTCCAAATTGAAATAATGAGAAAGTCATATTACTCACAGTGTTACTGCCTGCAACAAAGGCGCCAAAGCCACCTATGAAAGTTGAAAATATTGGCCATGCGGAACCAGCTAGTTGTGCTACTCCTTCCGCTAATGCAGTTGGCATCTTGGCGTACCCAGCCGTGCCTCCCTGGGAATTTAAGAACACTTGCACCATGGGGACCGTAAACAACAATGGCAGTGATGCCTTGAGCATGGTTAAGCAGGAATCTTTAACCCCTGTGCTGTAATTTTTAATATTCATCCTATGAAGAAAAAATGTGGCAAGTGAAACAACGATAAATATCGTGCCAGGAAGATATAAGGGTTGTATGCCTCCAGTACCCACAGATGAATTAAAAATATTTGACCAGGAGAGTGAGGCTGACTGTAGTAGACCCTTCACGCCAAGCTCCGGTATTCGGGTAATGATCAATAACACTGCGATTAATAAATACGGCATCCAAGCGGAGAGCATGGACATGTTTTTATTGGAATCTAAATTGTCTTTAATCTCAACACTGCCCGTCCATTCCGGATCCCAATCCGATTTATCTGGAAAATCCCATACATCCTCTTTTTTTGGAACAAAAAATCCAGCCTTTACCGCGGAGACGACAATGGCTAATCCAATGAGTGAGCCAAGTATCGATGGAAATTCCGGACCTAAAACATGCGCGACGATAACATAGGGAATAGTCATAGATAGCGCAGCAAAAATGGCAAACTTCCATATCCGTAACCCATCGACAAATGATCGATCGGCGCCGAAAAAACGGGTCATGAGTGAGACCACAAACAAAGGAATTAATGTGCCTGTAATGGCATGCAATATTGCCACTTTTTGTCCAATGAGGGCGAGGAAGGGCCTGCCTACGGATTCTGCAGTAGCACCGGTAATACCTGCCTGCTGAATATACTGATAAATTGAATCGTCACCGGACAATCCCGTTCCAACACCGACCAGAATAGGTGTGCCTAGTGCGCCAAAGGAAACCGGTGTACTTTGAATGATCATCCCTGAGACAACGGCGGCCATAGCAGGAAAACCAAGACCGACTAATAAAGGTACTGCTACCGCAGCTGGCGTTCCAAATCCCGATGAACCTTCAACGAAGGCACCGAATAACCAGGCAATAATAATGACCTGTATTCGTCGGTCTGGAGAGACATCAGTGAAGCCTTGCCGAATTACCCGTAATGCGCCACTTTGTTGCAGGGTATTCAAGAGCAAAATGGCACCAAAAATAATATAAAGTAATGTCGTTGCAACGATGATGCCTTTCACACTAGCTGCCATTACTTGATTAAAGGATAGCCCCCAAACCCAGAGCCCAAGTCCTGCCGCTGTGAAATAGGCCAGAGGCATTGCACGGCTTGCCGGCCAGCGCAGCCCTACCAGAAATATCGCCACTACCAGGATAGGAAGGAAAGACAGTACGGATAAAATTATTGTATTCATATTTATATTCTATTCTAAAGGGGCCTATAAAAACTCTGAAAGCCTACACATTAAAGGCTTATATGTTAGAAGTAAGTGACACATAAGTAATTTTGCAGCATATGATGAGTAGACTGAGAGTCTACTATTCGCCCTGCAAGGAGAGTTCAATGGATAGCATTAAGATAATATTGATTGCCGTCATCGTGTTGCTATCCACTGGATGCGCGACAATTACGCGGGGAAAGATGGACGCAATGGTGATCGAAAGTACTCCGGCAAATGTCACTGCGACACTGCATACAGTGGGTGGGGATATTACCTGCTCTACCCCCTGTGCATTGGAGTTGAAGCGTAAGGACGCATTCACCGTCACATTCACCAAGGATGGGTATGAAACTATTACGACGAATGTTGTACCGGTACAGGCGAGTGCTGGATCGGCTGGAATGGCCGGTAACATATTGTTCGGTGGATTGATTGGTGCTGCTGTTGATGCCGGCTCTGGTGCAATGAAGGACCTGACTCCGAATCCGTTGGTGGTCAAGATGATAAAGATTGGTGAATCAGATGTTGATGTGGGCACATTGAGCGACTCTACTGACTCTAATGCCAATTCTCTAGATACGTCGATGGGCGCAACAAAAGAAAGTAACGAGCCCGCAGACATAATAGTTGATCTTTCAAATGGTGAGCCTGCCGTTCAGGATTCAATGACTAATGAATTAGAGGCAGAATTAATGAGAATTGAAAACCTTTTCGAAAAAGAATTGATCAGTGCTAAAGAAAAATCTCAAATGCGAAATAAAGCACTTGGTTTGAATTAATAAGCAGTCGATGTTGATTTTTAGTTATTTAAATATTCGAAATTTTGTAAAGGTGATTGCCTTTTATGGGCAGCGCTAGTTATGTGATCCTTATGATGCTCAACATGAACGTAGTAATAAATCTAATAGCGAGAGAAGACTATGAAGAATCTCCTAATAAGTGGAATGATACTAATCGCCTTGTCTGGATGCGCGACTACTTACACGGCGGAAAATTTCGCAGAATACCAGTCAACTCATAAAATCGTGGCTATAGTTCCTTTCGTGGTTTCTATGAATAGCGGAAATCGTGGAAAAGAGGTTACCAGGGAGGACTTGCTCGCAGAAGAAGCGGCTCAATCTCTTAATTTTCAAAGAGCTGTTTATACAGAATTTTTAGAGAAAGTTGAGAAAAAGAAAGTAACGGTGTCCTTTCAGGATATTGACGACACCAATGTTTTAATTCGAAGAGCCGACGGCTTCGATGAGCAAGGAAAGCTGGTTCTTACCAAACAAGAGTTAGGAGAGATTTTAAAGGTTGATGCTGTAATCAGTGGCTCAATGACACTCTCTAAGCCAATGGGTACTGGCACAGCTGTTATAACTACGCTGCTGGTTGGCTGGGGCGTGACGAACGAAGCTAATATTAACCTAACCATACATGACTCATCGTCTGGAGCTTTAGTTTGGAGTTATGACCATAGCGCAGCGGGAGGCGTAATCAGCTCTCCAGAGCAGCTGGCAAAAAACCTAATGAAGAACATAGCATCGAAATTCCCTTACAAAGCCTCTAATGCTAACTCTCTTGCTATGTCGGTCGACGCAATAAAAGAAAGTCGCGAGCCTGTCGTTCAGGATTCAATGCCTAATGCCTTAGGGGCAGAATTAATGAGAATTGAAAACCTTTTCGAAGAAGAATTGATCAATGCTAAAGAAAAATCTCAAATGCGAAATAAAGCACTTGGTTTGAATTAATAAGCAAGGTTAATGCTGAGCGGAGGTGGCTCCGGAAGACCGGACAGCGTAAGGCTTCATGCAGTAGGGGTAATGGGTAAACGAAGGATTGTGAAGGGCGCGAATATGACTGCAGACGGAAAACTCATGGATATGTTGACGGGATATGCGGCGGCACATCAGCACCCATTCAACATCTTCGTGCATATGATTGGTATACCGACAATCTTGCTGGGTGTGTTGATCCCGCTGACCTGGATTGGCTTTGAAGTGGGTGAGGTACGGGTATCATTAGCTCACGTCCTGATATTAGGATTTTTTATTTTCTATCTGTCGCTGGATATTTTGTTTGCAACTGTCTTTGCGGTAGCTGCGCTTTTATTAGTGCTGCTTGCAGAAAAGCTCGGTAATTATCCGGGTAGTATGTCGTGGTATATCGCGGCGTTCTGCTTAGTTAGCGGCTACATCGGGCAGTTCATCGGTCACGCTGTTGAAAAATCCAAACCAGTTTTGATTAAACATCCGATTCAGGCACATTTGGCAGCACCGCTCTTTACCGTAGTAGAACTATTTAAACTGGCAGGCCTGCGCGAAGAGCTTTTTGATGAGATTCAGTCCCGTATCAATTCCTGATTGCTACTTATTACTTACTATGGATAAGAGGTAGGTTAGTAAGGTGGTGGTTAGATTTCTCATAGATTAATGACTGCTCATAGGAGTAGCGATAGACTCAAGAATAGCACCGTCTTTATTTTTTAAAATTAGCTTTACTACCTTACCTGAGGTGTTTATAGACATAATTCCATAATTTTCTTCATGGTGTGTTTCTCCAATTAGTAGAGAGTCAGTTTCAAAGGTAGGGCTAGCAGGCCTATTCATTGATGAGGCTGTTAACTCATAAATATTTTTATATTTATAAATACCACCTCTATGCCTATCACCAGATATTACTATTACTTGTTTTCCGGAGGCTTCAATTAGGTCAATCAATCTCTTTCTTTCAAGAGAAAAGTTAGACCATTTTTCAAACCTATGTTCTGTTGCTAAAAGTTGGATTGAAGTCAGCAGTACAACTAAATCAGATTCATTATTTATAACCTTTGATAACCACTTCCATTGAGCATCGCCCAATACTGATGCACCTAGATCTTTATTATCAATATAGTTATTTTTGGTGACTTTTAATTCAGATCTAAAATATCTAGTATCAAGACCAATAATATTAATTTTTAAGTTATCAACATTTTTTATAAGATTAAAATAAGTTCCTTCTCTTAATCGTCTGATATCATTTTTAGGAATATTCCAAAAATCTACAAATAATTTTTGAGACTCTTTTTTAAGGCGATATTCTCCACCACCATCATTTTTTCCATAATCATGGTCATCCCATATCGCTAAAACTTCCTTTTCTTTAAGCCATGAAGGGAAGCTCTCTTTCTGCTTCGCATATGCTGCAGCCATTTTTTTTAACTTTAGCGACGCCGAGTCTCCATAAACGTTGTCACCTAAAAAAATAAAACTGTCCACATTATCCTTTTTAATGGAATTCCATATTGACTGTGGTTCATCTTGATGAATGCATGAACCTAAACCAAATTTATGTTCTTCAGCAGAAATTACTGATATAGGTAATAAAAATAAGAGAGAAAATATGCTGATGCCGAGATTTTTTTTCATGGGTAAATTACTTTTGTAGGGAAGGAATTTAATATTTTCTTGAGGTTCATTTGATAATTCAGTTCATGAGGTAGTGATTAATCTTCGAGTTTTTTCCTGCCTCTAAATCCCCTCAGGGTTTTAGGTTATTCCTTTTAGGTATATAAGAAACATTTTTTATTCATTTAACTACTTTACACTCCACATCATATTGAAATCGTAATTTGATCCTATTGCCGCGATTTAAAATAAGAAGCTAAAACGGAAGTTGTACTCCCCGGGTCTAATTTATTCACAGATCTTAGGAGGAAAACATGAAATTCTACGTCAACGCGCGATATCTCATCGTGCCCACTATGTCTATTATCGCAATCCTTGGCATCCTAATCGGCGGTGCTTATGCTTGGGTTGGTGTGGCGCTTTTTGGCCTCAATACGGTTATCGATACCCTGACCAAGGATATTCATTTACCCGCAGACTTTGATGACCAGGGCGAGTCCTATGGCACCAAAGCTTTCCAGTACGGGGTAATGTATTTCATGTTGCCAGTGTTTATCGCACTACAGATTGCTTTGGCCTATCGTATTTTTCAATTCACTGCAGCTACACCGCTCCAGGTGGATTTGTTCTATGGCATTGCTTACCAGTCTGGCATCAATGGCATCAATTTAATTGGCGCCGTCTTGTCCAGTGGTTTATGGGCAGGCTTGGGAATTATTTATGGCCATGAGTTATCCCACAATAAAAAAGAAGGCTTCTTAGCTTCGCGCCTAATTATGGCCCTCAGTGGTGCATCTCACTTCACTTACGCCCACGTTTACAATCATCACTTGGACTTGGGTCATGAGGACGATCCCGCTACAGCACCGCGGGGGCGTAATATCTATGCGCATGCTTGGTTATCGCACATGGGGCAATCCCGATTTTCCTATAATTTAGAAGAGGGCCGCTTGAACAAGCAGGGCAAATCCACCCTAAATGCAGATAACCGCTGGATTCTCGGCTATCTCTACAGTTTACCTTCACTGGTTCTGTTCGTATGGGCCGGAGGTTTGATTGGTGTTGCGGCTTTGTTCGTTGTGTGGGTTATCGCAAACTTCCTTCTCGAGGCACTCAACTTCATGGGTCACTACGGACTTATCCGCACTCAAGGCGCTGTAGAGCATCGTCATTCTTGGGACAATGATTCAGTCTTCACCAGTTGGTTTTTTATCGAAATCGGCAGGCAGTGTGACCATCACGTTAGAGGTGAAACCTATTTTTGGGAGCTCGATGATGTGGAAGGGCCAAATTATGGCATAGGCTATTTTTCCCTGTTTGTTATTACTTTGGTTCCAGCACTGTTCCGACGCTATGTGGAAAAACATCTGGTTAATTGGGATGAGAGCTATGCCACAGACGATGAGCTAGCAGTAGCAGCTAAATTTTCATAATGGTCAATGAATCACCGATTAAAGGGTAGGAGCAACAGAGAAATAACAAATGTTTAAAATATTTAAACCTTCTCCAACGAGCTACCAAGTAAAACTGGCTGGCAGCGATACAGAATTTTCTGTGCAGCGTGGAGAGTCGTTATTGAGCTCTGCCTTATCAGCGGGTGTTCAATGGCCCTTCAAGTGCAAAGTTGGCAGTTGCGGAACATGCAAATGCCAACTCTTGGAAGGCAAGATTAAACCACAACTCGATTTTAGTTATGTCTTAGATGGATCCGAAATCCAGCAGGGGTACATACTCGCTTGTCAGACCATGCTTAAGTCTGACCTCTTGGTTAGTCTCAATTTAGACGAATAGATTTTTAAAGGAAATAGAAAAATGAATACATTTAAAGCGCTTATTTTAATGGCCCTGTGGACCACGATTCTTGGGTCTGGACTCTACCTTGTAGGGGCTCACAAGAACTATCAAGATATTTTATGGGCCAGCGGAATAGGCCTCACTCTGTTGATCACACACATAGTCAACATGGTGATTTATTTCAAGGTTGCAGGCGATAAACCCTACAAGTGGTTCTAGTTTTTACTCGAAGCTATAGGGCGAGTGCTGTTATCGGTTTCTTAATGCTTATATGAGGCTTTGGATTGCATTGCTACCCCCCTAGGAAGGTAAATAAGAACGCGAGGAAAATGGCCTGAACGATCCAGCCGATTGCACACACACCTACTGCACGCCATGTGCTTTCGTAATCAAGCGCTTGCCTCACCGCAATCACCATAGCCACCAACATCCAAACCGAAGCAACAAAAAAAACGATTTCTGTCAGCCCCGGGATGATTCCTAATACTCGAATTAACCCTGGGGCACTTGAGAAACCAATCGTGCGCAATAACTCACCATGATCTGCTTTGGTCTGTGGTTCTGGAAGCAGTCTTGTGCCAATAAAATAAGTTAGGTAGGCCCAGGTATACCATCCGATAATGGCTGCGATCGTCCCGATCAACGCCCCTCCAAGGCCACCTTGCCCAAAACTTCCAATTCCGGCTGCGACACTCGAAAGAACGACAACTAGCATAGCCTGATGCAGCGCCCCTTGATCAGCTTCAACCTCTTCATAAAGGTCGACATCAAGTTTTGCAGCACGAATCATGCGGTCCTTTAAGTGAGTCATTGCTTCTCTCCTAAAATTCTATTGATTTTCTTCATAAGATTTTGAAAAATAACTGAATGACATATCTCTACCCGTAGAGATTCCTAAATATGTCAGCCTAGATCTTATGGGTATGTCTGCCATTATGGAGGATCTAAGAGAAATTGCAGCAATAGATTAGACAATTTAGCTCATTGCCTGAGCGGCCCCCATTAGTAGCAAGGGGGGGTCATTCCCTCGCAAAAAAGGGATGGGACGCCCCTTTTTTACCTTAAGGTCTCGCTGTCCCTTCGACTCAGCACCTTCACTAATTCTAATCAGTACATTGCCAATAAATCCTCTCTGTGAAAGAATTGACCATCAGTGATGAAACTCTCAAAACGATAGAGTCTGAAATCAGTGAGCTTCGAACCATACTAAATGGTTCTGACAAATGACGATCCAACTTCCTAAAACGTAAAAAGATTCTCTTTATGAGTGTAATGAAACTTAGTATCGGAGAAAAATTAGGGTTTGCTGCAGGTGATATGGCAGTGAATATTGTCATGATGACGATGCAACTTATCATTGCATTTTTTTATACTGATATTTATGGATTAGACCCTGTAGATATGGGTATCTTGTTTGTCGTAGTGCGCTTGATAGATGCGTTTTCGGACCCAGCAATGGGAATGATCACAGACAAGTGTAATAGTAAGCATGGGCACTACAGACCGTTTATGCTGTGGTTTGCCATACCTTTCGGCGTGGGCGTCTATCTTGCGTTTATCACTCCAGATCTCGCTTATTCATACAAATTAGCTTGGGCTTACTTTAGTTATATTCTACTTACCTTGCTCTTTACTATAGTGACCATTCCCTATATCTCACTAATCGGCGTTATTACAAATGATCCAGCAGAACGATTAAGTGCTAACGGTTACCGTTTTGTTCTTGTAAAAGTTGCCGCATTCCTTGTGACCATAGTTGTTCCCGCTTTGGCTCTATATCTGGGCGATGGGAATATGCGCGATGGCTATCAACCTGCAATGGGTCTAATGGGGATTCTAGGGTCAATACTATTTCTAATTTGCTTTTTCACTACAAAAGAACGAATAAAACCTGTAATTGAAAAAACAAAATTCAAAGAGCAGGCTAAATTGCTATTGAGGAATGATCAGTGGCTTATCTTGTGTGTTGTTTTGGTTTTGGTAATGTGTGGCATCGTAATAAGAGGCTCTGTGGGTGCTTACTACGCTAAATACTATTTGCATGGTGGAGATGCATTAATCTCACCATTCTTAGCAACGGGTGTTACCGCCTCTATCTTAGCAATGATAGCGAGTACCTGGATTACTAAGTTTTACTGCAAAATCAAACTGTTTAGGTACAGCCAAATATTAACCTTTGTGCTTTGTATTGCAATGTACTTCACCGTTGGCCAAGACGATATCATTCTAGCCTTTGTGTTTACGTTCTTGATTTGGTTTTCTGCAGATTTGTATATGCCAATTTTTTGGTCATCAATTGCAGAGGCCGTTGATTATGGGCATAGAAAAACAGGTACCAGAGTTTCAGGATTAGCATTCGGTGGCATTTCATTTTGCCAAAAATTAGGTATGGGTATTGCAGGTGGCTTATTAGGATATTTATTAAGTTATTTTAATTATCAAGCTGGTGCAGAACAAAGCGAATTTACGCTAAATGGAATTGCGTTATTGATCACAGTTATTCCTGCAATCTTTCACCTGGCAATCGGTTTGATTATGCATAGGTACTATATTAGTAATGAGTTCTACGATGAGATCGCATCCGACCTTGAATTAGCAAGCAATCAATAGGATTCGATATGTCCCAATGCTGGGTAATAGGTGATGCTACTGTTGATCTGATACCAGAAGGAGATAAGTACTTAAAATTTCCTGGAGGTACAGGGGCTAACATTGCAGTGGCATTGTCAAAATTGGGCGCTAAAAGTGCCTTAATTACTAAACTTGGACATGACCCGCTTGCTCCATTTTTAACAGACACACTCGAACGTGAAAAAGTAAACACACAACATATATCTTTTAGTGAGCGCTATAAGTCAGCCTTAATCATCATCTCGATCGACAGCACAGGCGAAAGACACTTTGCCCATATGGTAAAACCAAGTGCTGATTCGCAATTGAATAACTCAGATATTCCTGCATTTGAACGGAATGATTGGCTTTGCGTTAGTGGCTTCATACTCGTTCAGCGTCCATCGAGAGAAGCTACTTTTTTCGCGATACAGCAAGCAAAAATGGCAGGCTGCATCGTTTGTGTTGATGCGAACGTTCGTGTTGATATGTGGGACGATGAATTGTTGGTAGTTCCAACAACCCTAGAAGTCCTAAAGACAGCTGATATCGCTAAGATGTCTGAAGAGGAATTATTATTTCTCACCAATACAGAATCTCTTGGAGAGGGAATAAGAGAAGCTAAACAGTGGCCTGCAAGGATCAAGATTATTACGCTAGGAGAAAAAGGCGCAATCTTATTGACCGAAAAATCTGAGTTTCATATTGAAGGTTACAATGCTCCTACTGTAGATATGACAGGAGCTGGAGACGCATTTATTGGTGCCTTGATTAGTAAACTTATGCCATTAGAAAGTTGGACTGATGATCAATTGATTGATGCTATCGAGTTTTCAAATGCATGCGGTGCATTGGTTGTAGGAAAAAAGGGGGCAATGTCTGCATTGCCTGATTTAGATACAGCAAATAAATTTATGGTGGAAAATAGTCAAAATGTCGAAATTAAATAGCAAGGTTTTAGGTAGTCTGGTTGGAGCTGCTGCTGGCGATGCAATGGGTGCGGCGACGGAGTTAAGAGCTATCGAGCAGATAAAAGCGGATTTTAATGGGTGGGTTACAACATTCATTGCACCGCCACAGGACACCTTTGGACGCTGCAATGAAGCGGGTATGGTTACAGACGATTTTACTCAGGGAAGGTATATTTTAGAAGCCTCCTTAGACCAAAATGGTGAAGTTAATGGCGAAGTACTGAAGAAGGCTTTTAAACGCTGGATGGATTACCCTTTCTATCCAAATTTTACAGGCCCAACGACCCGTGCGGCAATGCAGCGTATTTTTGACGATAAACGTGAGTCCTTGCAAGGCAATGCAGAGGCAGGCGAGCCAGCGCAGGATGTTGTTCTGGTAAACAATGGCAATGCATCGGCCACCAATGGAGCAGCAATGAAAGCCTGGTCAGCTTCAATGTTGTCATTGAGTACGCCAGAAAAATTAATAGCCACGACGTATGAAAGTGCCCGCTTTACTCATGATAACGTGATTTCAGTATCAGGGGCATGCGCCGTTTCAATGGCAGTCAATGCTGCACTTTCAGATGGAATTACACTAAAAGATGTAATGGAAGCTGGGATTAAAGGTGCGGATCAAGGTTATTCCTATGCAGAGCAACATGGCGCAATGATGATGGCCGGCCCAAGTGTTGCCAGACGGATTGAATTAGCGATCCAAATTGGAGAAAAACACGATTCCTGGGAAACAGCAGTGGTAGAGCTTGCTGATATTATTGGTACAGGTCTTCATGCAAGTGAGGCCGTGCCTGCGGTGTTTGGAATATTAGCGTGCTGCGGAAATGATCCTGAGCAGGCAATTTTTGCGGCAGTCAATATTGGTAATGATACTGATACGGTTGCAACTATGGTTGGCTCTATCGTCGGTGCCCTACATGGCATTGAGGCATTACCAAGTCATTATCTACCCGTATTAAATGAAGCCAATAAATTTGAACTCGAAGATTTGGCAACTCGAATATTGCAGTTACATAATTTGGATAATGTAACAAATAACTTTATCCCAACAATAACGGTTCAATAGCAAACTTACAGAATAAGCTTCACATTCTTGGCAGTAAATTCATCACCCTAAAGCCCGCTTAATGCGGGCTTTTTCTTGTTGAGCATATTGTAAGCCGACCGAATGTCTTCATAGCTCGCCGGTCTAGTCAATGATGGCGCTGGTTACAAGTCAGCTGTAACTGTTAAATAGGTTCAATACGGGGGAGTTCTTTTGTGTAAGTTAATAATATATAAAGCTTATTGTACTAGATCTGATATTGGTCAGGTTTATATAGATCAAACAAGAGAAAGATCATTTAGCCCACATGTGGGAAACTTGGGATAACCTTTCTTCGAGATGACTGCATCCTTAATACAGCTTTGAAACTATGGAAATTAAATTGCACGATAGTGACCCTACCGAAACTAAAGAATGGATCGATTCCATCTCTGCCGTTACTTCACTGCAGGGAGTTGAGCGAGCTCAATTTCTAATTCGGCAGCTTGAGGAGGTAATTAGGAATAGTGGATTTACGGCAAGCGGTCAACCATTTTCAGCTTACCGCAACTCCATTCCATTGGAGCGACAAGGGTCCTATCCAGGTAATTTAGAGCTGGAAGAACGAATTACTGCGATTACCCGATGGAATGCGTTGGCGATGGTTATGCGTGCTAACAGAGCCTATGGTGGGCTTGGTGGCCATATTGCTAGTTATGCCTCCGCTGCCGAGATTTTTGAAACCGGGTTTAATCATTTCTTTCGCGCCCAAACTGATAATTTTGGCGGCGATTTAGTTTACTTTCAGCCCCATTCTGCACCTGGGGTTTATGCTAGGGCCTTTTTAGAGGGTCGCCTAGATGAAGAGCAACTTTCAAACTATCGACAAGAAGTCGCTGGCAACGGGCTTTGCTCTTATCCTCACCCGTATTTAATGCCTGATTTTTGGCAGTTTCCAACGGGCTCAATGGGGATTGGTCCAATCAGCGCCGTCTATCAAGCCCGCTATATGCGTTACCTTGAAGGCCGCGGCTTAGTAGAAACAGCAGGACGTCATGTGTGGGGTGTTTTTGGTGACGGAGAGATGGATGAGCCTGAGTCTATTAGTGGCTTGACCCTTGCCGCACGGGAAGGGCTTGATAATCTTACCTTTATTGTCAATTGTAATTTGCAAAGACTAGACGGCCCGGTACGTGGCAACGGGCAAATTATTCAGGAACTAGAAAGCCTATTTATCGGCGCTGGCTGGAACGTCATTAAAGTCCTTTGGGGTTCTGAATGGGATAGCCTTTTTGCCCACGATACTAATCAAGTTTTACTGCGACGCTTTGCGGAAACCGTCGACGGTGAATACCAAAATTTAGGTTCTAAAGATGGAGACTACAATCGCGCTAAATTCTTTGATGCCGACCCAGACACCAAAGACCTTGTTGCCCACATGACTGATGCCGAAATCAACAAATTAAAACGTGGCGGCCATGACCTACGAAAG
>Ga0075444_10000239_pt1 | contig 32175 bp, 33 predicted proteins | sample CoawatmetaG01DNA_FD_76836 | JGI IMG/M metagenome (GOLD analysis project Ga0075444, IMG submission 76836) | Marine microbial communities from the West Antarctic Peninsula - Coastal water metaG017-DNA | ecosystem: Environmental > Aquatic > Marine > Coastal | place: Atlantic Ocean: West Antarctic... | reverse complement strand
TTCTGAGATAGTTAATCTTCTCGAAGGTTGTAAATTAAGTTCAAATGAAGAGGATTTAAAAGACAGAAATATATATATAGTAACTGTTCCAACTCCAATTAATGAAGATAAAACTCCAAACCTCGACCCAATAATACATTCCAGTGAACTGGTGGGTAGGTATATTAGCAAGGGCTCAATAGTTATTTATGAATCTACTGTCTATCCTGGGGTTACTGACGATGTGTGCACACCAATTTTAGAAAAAGAATCTGGGTTAGTTTTTAATGAAGATTTTTATACTGGCTATAGCCCTGAAAGGATTGTCCCCGGGGATAAAGTAAATACGATAGAAAAAATAAAGAAGGTTGTTTCTGGCTCGAACCAAAAAGCTTTAGATGCAATTACCTATCTGTATTCATCTATTATTGATGCTGGAATTCACCAAGCGCCATCAATAAAAATAGCAGAGGCATCCAAGGTTACCGAGAACATTCAAAGAGATGTCAACATAGCCTTAATTAATGAATTGCATCAAATGTATACTTTGCTTGGAATAGATACTTATGAGGTAATTGAAGCCGCCTCTACTAAATGGAATTTCATGAAACTAAAGCCTGGTCTAGTGGGAGGTCATTGCATAAGCATTGATCCTTACTACCTAATGCATAAATCAAAAATGTTAGGTTACTCCCCGGATATAATGATCAAGGCCAGAGAAGTAAATGAGGGAATGGGCGAGTGGGTGGTATCTAATTTCTTGAGTTACATAAAAAAAAAGAATATTGACTTACACTCAACTAATATAACTTTTCTAGGCTACACCTTTAAAGAAAACTGTAGCGATATTAGAAATACAAAAGTAAGAGAGCTAATCTTCTCTCTTAAAGATAAGGGAGCTAATGTTTCCTTGTGGGATCCCTTGGTAGAGTTTGCCGAGCTAGATAATCTTGAATCTCAAGGTATTAAGGTTTATCGAACAACACCAACTGATGTCCAATTTGCTTTTCTATGTGTACCGCACAATGAAATCCTAGAGTTTTTAGAAACCTATGATGGGCTATTATTTGATTATAAAAAAATAGAATATTAAAATTTTAGTAGATTTATATTTTTACTTTTGTTAATAGATGTATACAATACACACTGTTTAATTTGGCTGGATGGCAGAGTGGTTATGCAGCGGCCTGCAAAGCCGTTAACGCCGGTTCGATTCCGGCTTCAGCCTCCAGGAATTTTATGAAAATTATTGTAACAGGCTCTTCCGGTTTTATTGGTTATCACCTTGTAAAAGAGCTATTGAAATTAAATCATAAAGTGTTTGGCGTTGATAACATGAACTCCTATTATGACGTCAACTTAAAAAAAATTAGATTAAAAAATTTAAATGATACAAATTTTGAATTCAATAATATTGATATATCTTCAAACGAACAAATATCAAATCTAATTTGTAATGTGAAACCAGATTTAATTATTAATTTAGCAGCTCAGGCTGGAGTTAGATACTCACTTGAAAATCCTAAGTCATATATTGATTCAAATATAAGCGGGTTTTCAAACATTTTGGAAGCGGCAAAAAAAAATAATGTTAATAAAGTTATTTATGCATCAAGTAGCTCAGTTTACGGCAATTCTAAACAAATACCATTTTCAGAGGAAGCTTCTAAATTAGAGCCAATTTCACTATATGCTGCATCAAAACTATCAAATGAACTCATTGCAGGAACTTATTCATACAATTTTAATATGAGTTTGATTGGGCTTAGATTTTTTACTGTTTATGGACCCTTTGGAAGACCAGATATGGCGTACTATGGGTTCACTGATAAAATTAGTAATAATCAAGAAATAACAATTTACAACCAAGGGAAAATGTCTAGAGACATGACATATATAGATGATATCGTGAATGGAATTTTACAATCTATAGAATATATACAGAATCAACACCAGCCATGTAATACTATTTTAAATTTAGGTAACAATAACCCTGTTTCCGTGTGGGATCTGGTAAATTATATTGGCACACAAACAAATAAAGACGTAAATTATATTTATCAAGATCTCAACACTGAAGTGGACATCACATATGCAAATATTGATAAAGCAAAAAAACTTTTAAATTGGCAGCCTCAAATAAGTTTTGAAGAAGGAATGAATAATTTTTTAGATTGGTATAAATTTTACAAGGAAATATGAATATAACTATCGTTGGAACAGGGTATGTTGGCTTAGTGTCGGGTGTTTGTCTTTCTGATATGAATCATAAAGTTACATGTTTAGACATTAACCCTGCTGTTATAAAAATTCTTAAAAAAGGCGATGTTCCATATCATGAACCTGGTTTATCAGTGTTAATTAAGAAAAATTTTAAAAAAGGCAATTTAAAATTTACAACCTCATATAAAGAAGCCGTTAAAGAAACATCTGTCTTTTTTATATGTGTTGGAACTCCTGAAAAAAAAGATGGAAGTTCAAATTTGGATTATGTTTTTAAAGTCGCTAAAAATTTAGCAGAAAATATTACAAAAGATTCACTCGTTATAACTAAATCAACCGTTCCAGTTGGCACTCATGAGCAAATTGAAAAAGTAATTAATAAGTATAAGAAATCAAATACCAAGATTTCTGTAACTTCTAATCCAGAATTCCTTAAAGAAGGTAATGCAGTTAAAGACTTTCAAAAACCTGACCGAATAATTGTTGGCGTTGAACTGGAAGAAGATAAAAAAACTTTTAATCGAATATATAAATCTAAAAAAAATAAGATAATATTTATGCCTCGAAAAGCTTCTGAGCTTACAAAATATGCTGCAAATTCTTTTTTAGCAACAAAGATAAGTTTTATAAACGAGCTATCATTACTTTCTGATAAGTTAGATATAGATATTCAAGATATAAAAGTTGGTATTGGAAGCGATCCTAGAATTGGAGATAAATTTCTTAATGCTGGGTTGGGCTTTGGTGGTTCTTGTTTCCCAAAAGATATCTCTTCTTTAATCAACACCTTTAAAGAGAATAATATTCAACCAAATATTTTACCTTCTGTTATTAAAGCAAATGAGAATCAAAGAAAATCTTTCATTAAAAAAATCCGCGGTTTTTATACAAGAAGTGAGCTGCCCTTAAAATCTTTTGCAGTATGGGGGCTCTCATTCAAACCAGACACTGATGATATTAGAGAGTCTATAAGTATTAAAATTATTAAAGAACTTTCTACTTCTGTAAAAAGTATTTATGCATATGATCCAATCGCTTCTGATAATGCAAGGAATGAATTAATAAATTATAAGAATGTAATCTTCTCTGATTCAAAATACTCTGACATTAATAAATGCGATGGATTAATTATATGTACTGAGTGGGGTGTATTTAAAAATTTAAATATAAAAGAAATAATAAAATTGAAAGACAAAGTAATATTTGATGGAAGAAATTTTGTAAATCAAGATAAACTATCCCAAAACAATATAGAATACATAAAAATATGTTAACAATAGCTTGCCCGGGTGGTGGAATTGGTAGACACAAGGGACTTAAAATCCCTCGCTAGCAATAGCGTGCCGGTTCAAGTCCGGCTCCGGGTACCATTTAATATGACAATGAATGTACAATAATTGATATGGATGATATAAAAAATTATATAGATGTATTAAGGAATAGGTTTTTAAATCTAATTCTTTGGAGTTTACTATTTATCGTACTATGTATTTTATATTTAAACAAAGTCACTCCTTTGCATACTGCTTATATGAAAATTGGTCCTGTTGAGACGTCAGAGCAGTCTTCAAGTTCGTCTGGGCTAGGTGCCGCCGCTGGCTTGGTAGGTATTAACTTGGGAAGTGCAGACTCTTCATCAAATTACTTAATTTTCCAAGAGACTTTAAAAACAACAAGGTTGTCCCAAAGGATTATTAACAAAAATGATCCAAGAACTTTTTTTTATTCAAGTACATATGACTCTAAAACTAATACCTTTAGTGAGCCAAAAGGCCTCAAAAACTCTATTAAAAAGATAATTAAAAATATTCTAAATTACCCTCAATGGCAAGAGCCAAGCGCATCGACTATTTCTAGTATTATTCAATCCTCAGTTAAAAAATCTGGCAGTTTGGATAATAACTTTATTACATATTATTTTGAATCTCATGATAGAGATTTTGCAATAAATTTTTTAGAAGATATATATACAGAGACAGAAGCATTAATCAAAGAGCAGCAAAAAGAAATTGCTCTAGAAAAAAAAGATTATTATATAGATGCTTTATCAAATGCATCTCTTGGTATTCACAAGCAAGCAATTGCTGCCCAGGTTATCGAACAGGAAAAAACGCTTTCCAAGACTGGAATTTCCACACCTATATCAGCGATGCTCATTGATGATATTGGAGCATTGCCATATCAAACTTATCCAAAAAGATCACAAAGTTTAATATTTTTTATTATTATGGGCTTTCTTTCTGGATACTTTTTCTACGTTGTAAAAGATATATTTTTAAATAAAGACTAGGAAACGTCATGCCTGATAAGAGCAAAGGCTTTATTGATCTCTCTTCATCGAACTCCGAGAGTATTCAGAACTTAATTGTTCTTCCAAGCTTCAATCTTGCTGAAGTTAGGTCTAGTAAATATAAAAAATTAATAGATAACGAGTTCTTTAAAACTTTTCCATTATTTTGTAATTTTTTTGCTAAAAAATATAATCTACAGAACTCGCAAAGGTTAAAAAATTATCTTAAGCCATGGTGGGTTCAAGGTGTTTTATTTAAATTAGACAGAGAAAGCTTAGCAGATGAAATAATTTCATCTGATATAACTTCTTTTATTTGTAATAGTCATTTAAGCTTTAAACCTTTCACTGACCATACTGATATAAAGAATAAAATTGGCTCTTGCCATAAGCTTAATTATTTCTATCTTGCACTTTTACTCAAAGATAAGAATTTAAAATTCATAGAAACTAAGCATAATGATTTCTCCAATAGGGAGGTATCAGAAAATAAAAAATCAAAAGATATTAAAGGGTTATTAAAATACCTTTTACAAATATTTTTAAATAATTATGTTATTAAAATTTCCAGTTTATTAGGTAAAGATTTTGTTGTAATAACAGATACCTCAAACTTTTCAAAATATAATTTATTAATAGGAATTTTGATGTGTAAGCATTTACCTATTTTTGAATTAAGCGAAGATAGAAGCATTATGAATTTAAGTGATATAGAATTTTCTATTAATAACGTGGATAAAACTAATTTCTTATTTGAAATTTTTTCTTCACCAGAATTATCACGTATATATAATAAATATAATGCTAAACCTCAAAATGTAAGTGAAGTTACTTCATACAAAGGTTATATAAACAATCTTAATACAAGATCTTTCATTACTTCTATATGTAGTGATGCGAACATTATCAATATATATCCTCATGGCGGTTTAAATCATGCAGTTTGGACAGAAGAGCAGGTAACCTCTGAATTATCTGGGGCCAAATGGAATGAAATTGAAATTAATAAGAATGAAAGAAAATATTTTGTAGATAGAAAATTAAACAATCAGAAAAATGGAATTCTTATAACTTTATTTTCTCATACTAATTTTGTTTCTAGATTTAGAGCGGGGATGACACATCATGAGTACCTAGTTGAATACTTGAGTGATATTCACAATTTTTTAAGTAATATCAATACTGATAATCACAAGATTAGACTTCGACTTCCACTCGACAACAGAACTAGCTTAGATAATATTTCAGAATATCAAAATTTAGGTTTCGAAATTGATAATATAATTAATCTCAATGAGTCTCTTGCATTATCTGAGATCCATATTCCAACTTATAATGCTACCTTGCCTATGTTTTCTTTAGTTAATAATATTCCATCAATATTTTTTTGGAGAAATTATCATTTCCCCTTGCCTGAAGGTTTTAAAAAAATCAATGAAGAATTGGTGGAAAATAAAATTATATTCAATAACCCAAAAGATATTGCTGAGCATATAAATAATAACAGTATTAAAAATATCCAAGATAACTGGGTAAGAAATAAAAATTTAATTAATAAATATAAATCTTTAATTTTGAGTATTTATTAATTTTATATATCTATAAGTGTTAAAATCTAGTTTTAAATTATTATAAAAGCATGATTTCTAACAAAAATATTCTTGCAATTACTCTTGCAAGAGGCGGATCAAAGTCTATATATAAAAAAAATATAGCATTACTAAACTCTAAGCCTTTGATTTCCTATACAATTTCTGCTGCTCTTTCTTCAAAGTATATTGATGAATATATTATCTCCACAGATGATCAGGAAATTGCCAATACCGCCATTGAGCATGGTGCCGAGGTTCCATTTATAAGACCTGAAACTTTGTCTACAGATACTGCCTCAAGTGCAGATGCATTGATTCACGCTGTAGATGAATATGAAAAAATATCTAATAAAAAATATGATTATATTATTGAGTTAATGTGCACCAATCCATTCAAGTCAGCTCAGATGATTGACAGCATTATTGAAACTTTAGATAGTGCTAAAAAGGCAGATGCAGTCATAACCGTAGAGCGGCTATTAGATCATCACCCTGCAAGAATAAAAAAAATAGAGAATGGTTATATTAGAGATTTTTGTGTTGAAGAAGAACTTGAATCAAGAAGACAAGATTTAAAACCTGAGGCATTTATTAGAAATGGAAATATTTATGCTCTCAAGAGAGAATTATTGATGGTAAATAAAGCTAGATATGGAACAGAGTTCTGCATTCCTTTTTACGATCCTTCATTTCCTTCGGCAAATATTGATGAGCCCTCTGACTTTTATAAAGCTGAATCACTTCTTAGCTCATGGCAAAAAAAGTAGATAAAAACTTACTAGTTATAACTCCTATCAAACACATTCCAGGTGTTTATGAGATGCTAAGCAATAAATTTAATCTATTTTATTATCCAGATTTTCAAATAAATGATTTTGATAAAATTAGTAATAAAATTTTTTATGCTATTTATACCAATCCTAATAAATCTAAAACTAGAATCGACTCCAGCCTTGTTGATAAAATACCTTCCCTTAGATATGTAGTTACAGCCTCCACTGGAACAAATCATATTGATAAAGAATATTTAAAAGGCAAGGGCATTAAGATCATATCTCTTACAAAAGATCTAAAAACTATCAAAACTATTTCGTCAACAGCAGAGCACTCTTTTGCATTAACTTTGATGGCTCTTAGAAACATAGATCAGGCATCTTCATCAGTTCTAAAAAATGAATGGGATTATCTTCCTTATGTTGGAAGACAAATGAATAAATTAAATGTTTTGATAGTTGGTTATGGCCGGTTAGGAAAAATGTATTATAAATATGCCAAGGCTTTTGGTGCTTCTATTGATGTAGTTGACCCATTCCTTAAAAAAAAATCAATATTTAAAAATATAAATTTTGTTAGCTTAAAAGAGGGCGTCAAAAATGCAGATGTCATAGCACTGCATGTCCACCACACAGATGAAACTGAAAACCTTATAAATACTAATTTATTAAAGCTTTGCAAGAAAAGTGTTCTAATCGTGAACACTTCTCGTGGAGAAATTGTAAATGAGGATGATATTATTAATTTTTTAAAAAATAATAAACAATCTAAATATTATACCGATGTTATTGCTGATGAAATCGTATCAAAAAATAAAAGCTTAATTTTAAAAGAGAACAAGCTATTGGAAAATCTTTTTATCACTCCACATATTGGTGGAATGACAATTGATGCCCAAGAGATTGCCTTTGGAAGAGTTGCGAATAAACTTATAAGGACTATAGATAATGAGTAAAAAAATTATCATAACAGGTGGCGCAGGTTTTATTGGAGTGAATCTTGTCAATGCAGCTCTGGCTCGCGGATATAAAGTTTTAGTCATAGATAAACTGACCTATGCTGGCTTTAAAGGTTCATTGGATTTAAAAAATAAAAATTTATTTTTTAAAAAGTTTGATATTTGCAATAAAGCCCTAATGAAAAAAACATTAATTGACTTCAAGCCTAATTATTTTTACAACTTAGCAGCAGAATCACATGTAGATAGGTCTATAGATTCACCAGAGGTTTTTATAAAAACAAATATAATGGGAACATTCAATATAATCGAATGTATTAGGGTGGCTTCAAGAAACAGCTCTTTTAAAAATAATTTTATAAAATTTATTCATGTATCTACCGATGAAGTATATGGTTCTACCTCGCTCAAAAAACCTTTTACCATTAATACTCCATATGATCCGTCTTCACCATACTCCTCCTCAAAAGCAGCAAGTGATTTAATTGTAAAAGCTTGGTGTAGAACTTACGACCTACCTTTTTTAGTAACAAATTGCTCTAATAATTTTGGAGCTTTTCAATACCCAGAAAAATTAATACCTCACATAATAATTCTTGCTTTGAAAGGAAAAAGCCTTCCAATATATGGTGATGGCCTCCAAAGAAGAGATTGGATACATGTAGATAATCATGTTGAAGGCATACTTAAAGCAGGTATTCATGGCTCAATAGGATCAACTTATTTGTTTGGAACTGGCAAAGCCACAACTAATTTACAATTAGTCAAAATGATATGTAATCAAATAAATAAGAAGACCAATAGAAAAAATACTGAAAGTTTAATTAAGCATGTTGCCGATAGACCCGCGCATGATAGAGTTTACTTGATTGATCCATCTAAGAGCATAAAAGAACTAGGCTGGCATCCAGATACAAGACTCAAGGACAATATATCGTTAACGATTGACTGGTATTTAGAAAATCCTGAGTGGATTTCAAAAGTATCAGAATCATCTAATTACAATTTAACTAGAATGGGAAAAAAGAAATGAATACAAAAGGAATTATATTAGCAGGAGGTCATGGCTCGAGATTATGGCCTATGACAAAACTTGTTAGTAAGCAGATGTTAAATGTTTATGACAAACCTATGATTTATTATCCTCTTTGCTCATTAATGCTTGCTGGCATAAAAGATATTTGTATTATCAGTCAAGAAAAAAATATCAAAATTTATCAAGATTTTCTTGGTTCTGGTAATCAATTTGGAATAAATATAAGTTATGAAAGCCAAAATATTCCAAGAGGTCTTCCAGATGCACTAAATGTTACTAAAGAATTCATAAAAGACTCAGATATAGTCTTAGCTCTTGGTGATAATATTTTTTATGGCCATGATTTTGAAGAAAAGTTAAAAGAAGGCATTAATAACTTGAAAGACAATGAAGCAAGTATTCTGGTTCATAAGGTAAGAAATCCGTCTGAATTTGGAGTTGTTAAAAAAGTAAACGGAAAAATAGTGCAATTAATAGAAAAACCTAAAGAATTTGTTTCAAATTTAGCCGTAACAGGTTTTTACTTTTTACCAAATGATGCAGTTAATTTTACAAAGTCTTTGAAACCCTCTGATCGAGACGAGCTTGAAATAACCGACCTATTAAATGAATATTTATTATTGAATAGATTGAAGGACATCAATACCGGTCGAGGAACATTTTGGACTGACTCAGGAACGGTAAGTTCTTTAAATGATGCCTCAAATTTTGTTAAGGCAATTCAAGATTCTCAAGGTTTGGTTATTTGTGCACCTGAAGAAATAGCATTTCATAAAGGTTTTATAACCAAGGATGATTATATTTCATCAATAGAAGATAAGAGCTCAGAATATGCAGTAACTCTTTTAAACAGCCTTGAATTGGATAATGAAAGTAACGCACATAATTAACAACCTAGATATCGGGGGAGGTGCTCAAACTCTTGTAAAAGATATTTGTCTAAATGGTGAATTATCCCACACAGTAATAACACTAGAAAAACCTTCTTTAGAATATGAGGGATTGAATCATTTAAATTTATTAATTAATCCAATCAAAGCTTTAAAGGAAATTTTTTATTCAGACGTCCTTCACTTTCATCTTTTTCCAACTTTATATCTAGCTCCTTTATTTTTCTTTAAAAAGAAAGTTTATACAGAGCATAATACCTATAATCGCAGAAGGAACTATAAGATTTTTAAATTGATTGATTCATTTTTTTATCTGTTCTATTCAAAAATAATTTGTATAAGCTTAGGAACCAAACGCTCACTGAAATCATGGCTAATTGGACATCGCTTGCATTCAAAATTGGAAATTATTTTTAATGGAGTTGATTTTGCTATTTTTAGAAATAAAGAATCGAATTTTGATAATTCAAAAGATAGTTTTATAAATAATAAACCAATCTCAATTGGCATGGTTGGATCTTTTACAGATCAAAAGAATCAAAAATTTTTAATTGAAATAATGAAAATACTCCCTTCAAATTTTAATTTAAAATTAGCTGGATCAGGAATAAATTTAGTTTCTTTGAAAGAATATGCTCAGAAAATAGGTGTTGGGGATAAAGTATTTTTCTATGGTTTGGTTAAAGATATTCCTAGTTTTTACAAAGAATTAGACTTGTATGTTCATTCAGCACATTGGGAAGGTTTTGGATTGACCGTTATAGAAGCTATAGCATCGGGTCTTCCAACTTTTGCTAGTGATGTAGAGGGACTTAAAGAAATAATACCTAAAGAATTCCTATTTAAAAGCAATGATTCATCTATGCTTTCAAAACTAATTTTAACGACGTTTGAAAAATATAATCAATCAGATTTAGATAAGCTCTTAAAAGAATCAAAAAAATCTTTTGATATAAGCGTGATGGTAAAAAAATATGAATTTATTTATATGTCAGTTTAAAAAATATGACTAAAAATAATATAAAGAAAAATGTTCTTATAAGCACTCTTGGCGGATATTTTGTATCTTTATTCAATTTTACTTTAAATTTATTGATTATAAGAAATTTATCTCCTGAGTTATATGGCTTATTTTCTTATATTGTTAATCAATCAAGAAGAACTTTAAGATTTTTAGATTTTTCATTCGTTGAGTTAATTTTAATTTCAAAAAAAAGGGGGCTTGAGCTTACTGGACTATATGAAACATTCTTATTTCATTCCATAATAAGATTTGTAATTGTTTTTATAGTAGGCTTTTTTGCGGCTTGGTATTCAGATAACCTAGCCACTATTTCTGTAATAGGATTCTTATTAATCTATACCAACGTTAGATATTTTTATGTTTTTGGAGTGGTTCACTTTTATGAAGTGTATTTTAATACTAAGATTGCTCAATTTTTTTACACATTAAGTTCCATAACTTTATTATTAGCAGTTTTCATTTCCTCATACCTTCTCCCAACGACCCTTTATAATTTTGCTCTAGTTATGTGCTTGGCATCATTACTAGTTATTTTTTTAATTTCAATAATGCTATATAGAAAGTCAGATATTGGAATACCAAAAATTTCAATGCAAGTCTTATCTGCTCTCAAGGAACACTCATTATTTCTTCAGTTGCCGATTCTATTTTCAGTAATTACAAAGTTTATTCAAGATACCTTGATAATAACAGAACAGTCAATTCAAATATTTGCATTTTATAGTGTTTCTCTTTTGCTTGGTTCTGTAGCTGTTATAGGGGCAAGAGGAGCTATAAGGCCTTTGGCTCCATATCTTTGGTCTTTAGACGGACATCCAATAAAACCTTATGTATATATGGGAGCATTGCTATATTTTATTGGAATAGTCTTGTCCTTATCTGTAAGTTTCTTTGAAGATATTTTTTTATTAATTAATAAGGATTATGCAGGTATTGGAATATATCTTAGCCTAGGAGTTCTTTTGGCTATCTCTATGGCATATTCTCAAATCATTAGCACTTTTATAATAGGGGCTGGACTTATTAAAAATTTATCAATAGTAAATTCAATTATGCTTGTCCTAACTTTATTATTAACTTTATTGGCATATTTCTTTTTAGATTCAAAGTTTTTTGCAATAAACTTGCTTATAATTGATATTCTACTTACTAATATAAACATCATAACTATAATTATTTTGTATAGATTTAAATTGAGAATCATCAGCGAATAGATAGGTAAATATTATGAAAAAATACATGAAAATCAAAGGATTTTATAGATGTGAAAACATTGCAAGGAATGACTATATATTTTTTAAATCATAAAATTGAAACCCTTATCAATCATCACACCAACTCTGGATTCAATTAAAACTATTGAAAAAAACCTTGAGTCAATATCTTCACAAAAACATATTTATTTTGAACATATAGTAATTGATGGTTATTCATCTGATGGAACTGTAGAGCTTATTCAAGATTATAAGGGCCATGAAATAATTTTTTTAAATGAGGATGAAAAAGGAATTTATCAGGCTATAAATCAAGGGATAAGGGCCTCAAGCGGAGAATTTATCATGCTTTTAAATTCTGATGACTGGCTTCCTCCAAGGTCATTAGAAATTATTAATAATCAAATATTAGAACATCAGAGCAATGTTCATATTTTTTCCTCCGATGTATATGAAGATAATAAAAGAATTGCGAGCGTGTATCCGATTAAAGATTTTAATTTACCAATTCAAAAAATGCCTTTTTCTCATGGTGCCATGATTGCTAGTAAGGACTTCTTATTAAAAAAAGGATTATATTCAAATCAATATAGCCTTTCTTCAGACTTAGATTTTGTGAACAATACTTGCTCTGATGACTATAAATTTCATGATGATATTATTCATTGCTTTTCTTTGGAAGGCGCCTCATCACAGAATTTTAAAGGCTCTAAAGAAAGCATGAATATTGCTATAAATTATGGAAAAAATCCTTTACTTGCCAAATTATTTTTTTTAAGAGTGGTTGTAAATAAGCTTGCAGGGAAAATATTTAGCTTTTCAACTATCATTAAAATAAAAAAATATTTTAGATATTCCACAAACTGGAAATGATTGGTCTCTATTTATTTCTTTCATATGCTTCTTTTGTTGTTCATTTAGTATCAATACCTTTATACATGGTACTTACTCCCATATATTTAATTCTTAATAGAGAGAGCAAATTTAACAAAAACATTTTTTTACTATGCGCTTTATTTATTTGGCCTATTATTTTCACTTTTTTTCTGACCTTAACTAATCAGCATAATATTGATGTTACTACTGAAATTCTTGCTTACATCATTCATGCACTGTCTTTCATCTTAGTTTCTTCATTTATTTATACAAGCTATAAAAAATACCTCAAAGCTGTAGAAGTTTTAGTAATAGTAATCTTCTCATCGATATTGTTAGATATTTTTTGCGCAGCTATAACTGGAAAGTCGCTTATGTATTTTTTACCTTCGTTGGAAGATCTTTTTACAAGCGGTAAAACTAATAATATTCCATTATTTGGCTTGGAAATACCCAGAATTCGAGGGCTAGCATCAGAACCTAGTCACCTTGCGCTCATATTTAACTGTGTTTTATTTGTTTTGATTATGTCAGATAGACATAAGCCATATCATTTAATATTTTTAATTATAGTCCAGCTCTCTACTATATCTATAACCGCAATACCTTTTACTCTCATGAATTTACTCTTAATTATTATTAAAAGCAGAAGTTTTTTAGGCTTTATTTTATTATTATTTAGTACATTTTTAGCTTTATTAATATTTTACTTAATTGGAGATTTAATTATTTTAATTGACGCGGCTTTTAGTAAGTTAAGTGGTCAGGGAGCTAGCGGCTTAGGGAGAATGTCGAAATTAACACTTTTGTTAGAATTACTAAAGGAGTCAATGTTTTTAGGAAGAGGGATAGATTATTTTGTTTTAATTAATGGTACAAATACTGGAACATATCTTGGTATTTTCCTTATTGAGGGAGGCTTGATATCGCTAAGCTTTGTAATAGTTATCTTGTTTATACTTTTTAAGAATCTATATAGTAGTTCTGGCCTTTTTCAAGGAGCCATTGGTTTTTTATTTATATTATTATCACTTTTAGTTCACTCATCCCCATTCCCACTTTTATTTTTTCTACCAATTATTCATTTTTTATCTATCAACATTAAAAAAATTACGTAAATATCATTTATAATGTTTACATGAAAAACATTACTGTAATTGCTGAAATTGGTTGGAATCACATGGGTGATCCTGATCTTGCCAAAAAAATGATATCTTCTGCTAAATCAGCTGGAGCTGATACAGTTAAATTTCAGTATTGGGATCCTCAATATCTAAAACATGGTCCTTGGGATACTGATGGGCGAAGAGAGATATACAATAAAGCAGCACTTACTTCAGAAAAAGTTATTGAATTAAAGGCTATATCTGAAGAAAATGGCTGCGAATTTTTAATTAGCGTTTTTGGAACTATCGGAGCAAAAAAAATGTTTGATCTTGGTATAAAAAATATAAAGATACCATCTCATGAAACTACTAATAAAAAACTAATTGAGTTTTGCTCACAAAAATTTGAGTATATATATTTTTCCGCTGGAGCTTCAAAATCTGAGGATGTTATAAAAGCCTGCAATATACTAAAACAAGGAAAGTGTGACTTTAATTTAATGCATTGCGTATCTTCTTATCCGGTAAGTGATGATAAAGCTAATCTAAATAGAATAAATTGGCTCAGCACATTGCATGACAGTGTAGGCTATAGCGATCATACGCAAAGTACTATTATTCCTGCTTTTGCTGTCCTTAATGGCGCTACTGTTATTGAAAAACATTTTACTATAGATAAAAATTTACCTGGAAGAGATAACAAGTTTGCATTAGATGCGGCTGAATTTACGACCATGTCTAGTAATATCCATAAAGCTTCCGAGTCAATTATTGATAAAGGAATAGAATATCAAGAAATTGAAACAGATACTGTAATGAACTATAGAGGCAGATGGGAGCCTCAAGACTATAATACTTAGCAAATATAATTAAAATTATGAACCCAAAAATTAGTGTAATAATAAGGTCAAAAAATGAAGAAAGATGGATAGGGCACGCCATTCAATCAGTCATTGATTTCATTCCCAATAATGAAATTATCATTGTCGATAATAATTCAGTTGACAGCTCAAGATCAATTGCTTCAAGCTTCAAAAGAGATCCTGACTATAATGATAAGGACAGCAATTATACAAATATCAAAATTTTGAATATTGATGATTATACCCCCGGTAGAGCGATTAATTTAGGTGTTCAAAACTCTTCATCTGATTTAATATGCATACTATCAAGTCATTGCGTGATTCAGGACATTGACATAGATCAGGTTGTTAATAATTTAGATTCATACGCAGGTATATTTGGCAATCAAACCCCTATATATGAGGGAAAGAAAATACAAAAAAGATACTTATGGAGTCATTTTATTGATGAAAATGTTGAAAATATGTACTCAAATATGGAGAATAGACACTTTTTCCATAACGCAATCTCTTTTTTTACCAAAGAAGCCTTAATGAAACATCCTTTTAATGAAACATTGGTTGGTAAGGAGGATAGGTATTGGGCAAGAGATGTCATTGAAGCTGGCTTAAAAACTCTTTATATGCCAACAATTATTGTTGATCATCATTACACTCCCAAAGGCAATACTTGGAAAGGTATTGGATAAGCATCTTACTTTATAAAGCTACTAAAGCAGCCTGAATATCCTATGTCAAAGTACATTAACAAACATCGAATATTTTTTATATTATTTAAGTTTAAAAACCTTGTAGAAAACATAATTGGCTTAAAAATCCAATTAAAAAATAAAAATAACTTTATCTCTAGAACTGTTCCAGAATATAGGTATATACCTATAGCTAATTACTTATTTGAAAAAGGCCCATTGAATTTATTAGAAGTAGGAGCACATAAGGGCTTCTTGATTGATCAATTTAAAAATAATATTAAAAATAAAAATTTATCAATTTATGGAATTGAACCAAATACACATTGCTATAATGAAATTTCAAAAAAATTTTCAAGTAACAAAAATATTAAGCTATTTAATCATGCATTATATGATAGTGACTGCGAATTAGTTTTAAATATTACAAAGTATGATAATTTGTCATCAATACTGAAGCCTAATGCTCTATATACTGGAGCAAAGGGTTCGGCTTATGACATAGATGATGCATTAAAAGTCGAGCAAAAGATGCGTATCAAGGCAGTAACGGGAGATAATTTTATAGAAATAAATCAATTGTCATCTGTTGAAATTCTTTCATTAAATACTCAAGGAACAGAAATGAAAGTTTTAGACGGGTTTAAGAGATCTTTCTCTCAAAAATTAATAAAATCAGTCATGATTGAGATAGACTTATCTTCACGTTATGAAAGTAAATATGATCTCCACGATGTTGAATCTTTTATGAAAAATTATGATTTCTATTTACATGACATTAATTTAATAAAAAATATTATGCCAACTGGCATTAAAATGTTGGATGTGTTTTATGTGCACAAATCAATATATCCAAAAAGGTAATTTAAAAATGCTTAAGAGAATTAAAATACTTGAAGCCTCAGGATTAACTAAATCGCCATTATTTTTTGCTGAAGATTTTAGTTTTAATACCGAAAGATTTTTTTATGTCTTAGATATGAAAAAAGATGAATCTAGAGGAGCTCATGCACATAAAAGAACAACTCAATTAATTTGGGTTACATCTGGTGTAGTTAATATTCAAGCAAGGCTGAGCAGTGGTGAAAGTATTCTTTCAGAAAATTTAGAAAAAAACTCTGATGCAATATTATTTGAGCCAATGGTATGGCTTGATATTGTGTCTATTGAAAAAGGATCCTCTTTTATGTGCTTAACTGATATGAATTATTCTGAGGAAGATTACATTAGAGACCGAGACTCTTTCTTTAAAGATTGTGATGACTAATCTTATTCCAAAAAAAATTAGGTTTTCTTTACCGTCTTTTAAAGATAATAGAGGCTCTTTATCATTAATAAGATGCGCAACAATAAAAAATATCCCAAATTTTTTCTTAGATGAGCCTGATCAAGTATTTATATCTAATACAAAACCATGGCACGGAAGAGGATTACACTTTCAAAAAGAAAGTTCATTACTACAAACTGTAACAGTCATTGAGGGAAGTATTTATGAATGCTTAGTGGAAACAAAGATAAGTAAAAAAACTACTACATATAACTCATATAGAGACAAAGTTTCAGCATCTGATGAGTTAAATTCATTTATCATCCCTAAAGGATGGGCGCATGGATTTTTTACTAAATCTAAAGGTTCAATTATACTCTATCAAGTTTGGGGCACTAGAAATGTTAATGATGAACACGGATATAATATAAGAGACCCTAAATTTAACTTCTTAACGCATGAAGAAGGTAAAAATTTAAGATTAAACAAAAGAGATAGTAATTTCAAATTAATAAAATAATAATGATTAAAAATATAATAAAAAAAATTCCATTTATATATCTTTTAAAAGGATATATTAGATTTAGAGGTAAGTACTATTTTTTTTACAAAAAATGGTTTGCCTCACCTTCGTTAAGACAAGCAAAGATTTTAAAAAGCTACGTTACTCAAAATAAGAATTACAAAAAGAGAGAAGTATCTTCCTCTTATTTCCTAAGTAAGATTAAATCAAGTAATCCTATAATTTTAGATATTGGTGCCAATCTTGGTTACTCTGCTTACCATTATTCAAAATTTCTTAAAAGTGTTGGTAAAGGCTCATGCCTTTCCTTCGAGCCTGTTTCTAATAATTTTTCAGATTTAATTTTTAATTTTGGGCATGTTATTAACATTTTCTTTTTTAGGCTTGGGTTAGGCAATGAAACAAAAAAAATTATAATAGGCATTCCATCTTCAACTAATTTATCAGATGAGATCAATACTGGTTTATATTCTTCAAAAAATATCCATAAAGATGGTTTTCAAGAAGAATGTCATGTTGTAACTGTCGATTCAATTCTAAAAACCTTTTCAGAGAATCAAACGGACTTAAATTTAGAATACATTAAAATTGATGTCGAGGGTTCAGAGCTCGACGTAGTTAAAGGTGCTAAAGCTACCTTATTGCTCCATAACCCTGTAGTTCAAATAGAATACAATACTAGAGCTAATGATGAAAATAATTTCAAAGATATCTTAAATAACTTTAAACATCTAAATTATCATCCATATATCGAATCAGGGACAATAACCAAAAATGGTTATGAGGTATATTTCATAAGTTCTGAAGTTTTAGATAATTATAATAAAGATAACTTTTTCTTAAGTAAATTTGAATTACTTGAAAAATAAATTTCTTTTTATATAGGGATACAAATTAGTATTTTGGAATAAAGATAAATTAATTGTAGTCCCAAACCTCCTTTTTAAGAATATGGACAAAAACTAATATAATATTTTTTGTAAAATTAAAAAAAAGCTTCGATTGAATAAGTATTTTTTTCTAAAAAAAGTTAAAATAGCTATATAAACTACTTAAGGTACTCGTATGAAATTCTTGAATGAAATAGACAAAACAGAAGCAAGCGAAGAAATAGATTTCGGTGAAATGCCTATTGCGAACGCTTTTTATAAGGATGTTGTGCAACATAATACATTCAATATGACTGTTGGGTTTTTTGAAAGTTGTAAGCTTGTTCAGCTTAAAACTCAACCAGAAGCTAGTGATATGTTTAATGAAGATTATGCTTTCATAACCGGGACTTCACAATCGATGGTTAACCATTTTCATGGAGTCGCTGATCAATTACATGAAAGGTTTTCTTGGTCAGAATCGTCAATTGTTATGGAAATAGGTTGTAATGACGGCTCTTTCTTGGAAAGAGTTATGGACTATACAAAAACTACTATTGGGGTAGAGCCATCTGCAAATGTTGGTGAAATGGCAAGACAAAAAGGTATTAAGATTTATACAGAATTTTTTGGATCAGAATTTACTGCAATTAAAGATTTAGAGAATAGTGTGGAAACTATATATGCTGCTAACTGCATATGTCATATACCTGATATAAATGATGTTTTTTCTACTGCTGAAAAATTACTAACTAACAATGGACATTTCGTATATGAAGATCCTTATTTAGGCTCCATGTTATCTCTTGGTTCTTTTGATCAAATTTATGATGAGCATACCTTTATATTTTCAGTTTCTGCAGTGTCAAAGCTTGCGGAAAACAACGGTCTAAAACTAGTTGATTGTGAATGGATTCCGACTCATGGCGGTTCTATGAGGTATTTTGTATCACGAGATCATATGCCAGTCTCTCCAAATGTTAATAAATGGCTTAATTATGAGAAAACTTTTATAACGCTAAATACTTTTAAATTCTTTAAGGATCAAATTAAATTTGCTGGTGAAGTTCTTAAATCAAAATTAGAATCATATAAAGAAAAAGGAATTAAAGTTTATGGTTTTGGAGCAACCTCAAAAAGTACAACTATTATGAATTATTATGGAATTGATAACTCTTTAATTGATAAAATCTATGATAACTCCCCAACAAAAATTGGTTGTATTACCCCAATCACTAATATTCCAATTGTTTCAGATCAGGAATGGCAAGATGATAATCCTGAAGTAATTTTTATGTTTGCTTGGAATCACAGAAAAGAAATAGAAAAAAAGTATAATATTTCTAACAAAATCAAGGTACTTACACATCTTCGAGGTGATATAGAGGTCACTATATAATGTTATTTTTTAATGATCCATCTCCTAAATTTAGAGAATCATTTTCTAATGCAGGCTCTGCTATCAACACTTTTATCGACTCAAAACAATTTATAAAAGGTAGTGAAGTAAATGCACTTGAAAATAAACTTTCAAAATTTTTAGATGTAGATTCTTTTTTTGGATGCGCAAATGGCACTGATGCAATAACTATATCTTTGCTTGCATCTGGATTGGAAAAAGGTTCAAAGATTGCTATTCCTGCTATAACAGCACCAGCAACCTCTGTAGCTGTCATAAGGGCGGGCATGGTTCCAGTGATAGTAGATGTCGATAAATTTGCATTAATATGTTTTAAATCTCTTGAAAGTGCTTTATCAAAATCAGAAATAAAGGGGATTATATTTGTTCATTTATATGGAAATGTATGTGATTTAAATAAAATTAATGAATATAAGGAAAGAGGTTATATAACTATAGAAGATTGTGCACAATCTTTTGGAAGCTCGATGGGTAAGGTATATACAGGTTCAGTTGGTGATTTTGGTACGCACTCCTTTTATCCTACTAAAAATTTATCATGTCCAGGTGATGGTGGCGGCATATCAGTAAAAAATTGCAGCGACAAACTAGATGAAAGATTGAGAATGATTTCAGAGTATGGTTGGAATAAAGAGAGAAAAGTTCTAGAGGAAGGTCTTAATTCCCGGCTTGATGAATTGCATGCGGTATTTCTTCTTAAATCTCTAAATAATTTTAATAAAGAATTAAAAGATAAAAGAGATCTCTTACATATTATCGGGGAAGCCTTTATAGATAAAAAAGAGGCAGAATTCTTATCTCATTTTAGTTTTGACGAAATAAATGTATCTCCTCATTTAGCTGTTATAAATTGTAAAAATCCAGAACAGATTGAAGCTATTGCAAATAAACATAAGATATCTCTTGGTAGGCATTATGAAGTTCCTCTGCCTTACCATCCTTACTTCTCAAATTTTGAAACATTTTCAATTAATGAAAATCCTAATTGGAATGATATTTCACAAAATACTCGTAGTTTGCCTTTTTTTTGGGGCATGAATCAATCGCAAAAGAATCAATTAATGGAATTAATAGATGAAATCTTATAAGGATATAGTTTTAATTACTGGCGGACTTGGTCATATAGGATCTAAATTATTTAAGTCCTTGATTTCTGAGGAACGACTAGTCATTGTTAATGACAATTTTATGGCTGAGAGATACTGTTCAACATTCGGTTATCACAACAAAGATAATATAAAATTTATATTTGGAGATATTAGAGATAATAATACTTTTGAATCCCTAAAAAAGTTATGTAATAGCTATGACTGTAAAAATATTACATTAATTCACTTAGCAGCAATAACAGATGCAGCATCGTCTTTTGATAAATCAGATTTTGTGAAAGAAAATAACTACAATGGAACTGTTGCAGCCCTTAATTTAGCAGATGATCTTGTGGCTAATTTTATATTTCCATCTTCAACCTCAGTTTATGGAGATAATTCAGATATTGTTTATGAGAATTCAATCCTTCATCCTCAATCACCTTATGCCGAATCAAAAATTCTAGAGGAAGAAATTGTTTCTAAATACAACAAAAGTCTTATTTTAAGGCTTGGAACCATTGTTGGACACTCTGCTGGAATGAGATTTCATACAGCTGTTAATTCATTCATATGGAAAGCCATAACAGGCCAACCAATTCAAATATGGAACACTGCCTACAATCAGAAAAGACCTTATCTCTGCTTGGATGATTTCATTAGATTTATAAATTTCTCACTAGAAAAACAAAATTTTCTCAATGGTTTATACAATATCTTAAGTGAAAATAGTACACCAAAGAAGATTACAGATATTATTAGTGGAATAATTTTAAATACTGAGATTGAGTTTGTTGACTCAAAAATAATGAATCAACTTTCATACGAGGTTTCAACGACTTTAGTTGAGTCAAAAGGTTTTATATTTAATTCAACTATTAAAGAATCAATCATAGAAACTATTAATTTTTTACAAACTAATGAAAGATAATATAGATGTCCCGTTAATAATATCTTGTGCAGCAAAGCCTCAAGTAAAAGTCAGTTTGAGCAATATAGAAGAGAGAGTACACCAATATAAAAAAAGCGTAGATGATTGGTCAAAAAGTAAAGTTTTTCAAAAAATTGTTATTGTTGATAATACTGGAACAGAAATACTTACAAATTCTGAGATTGAACAATATAAAGATAATGGTATTGAAATTGAACAAATAATGTATGGACCAGAAGATGAAGTGTTTTCAAAAGGTGCTTCATGGGGCCAAGCAAGAATATATGAAAATGCAATCAAGACATCCGAACATATTTCAAATACTAATTATTTTGCTACAACTACTGGCAGAACCTTTGTACCTAATGCCAATGTTTTATTAAAAGAGTTCAAAAAAGACCCCACAAAAACTTATGTAAATAGATGGCTAGGTAAAGGCTATAAAAAATTTAATCCCGGTAGAGCGGATTTAAGATTTGTAATATGGAATAAAGAATTTTTCCTTAAAAATATTTCTCCATTAACTAAAATTTTAGATAGTTCAAATGATGATACTTGGATTGAACATATATATGACAAAATATTTGAAGATCAAAATAATGAAATTTATTCATTTTCATCGCTTCCTAGAGTTGTTGGTCAGGCTGGTCATCATGGAGGTAATTATGATGGAACTAATTTTTATGTATGGGCAATTAAAAATTTTTTAGGAAAAATAACAAAGTATAATAAATATAACAAGGAGTAGATTAATTATGGACATAACAAATAAAAAGTTATTTTTTGACTATAATAAAAATGATTTCAATTTCCTTGATCTTTTTAAAAAGCATTTAAATCTAAAAGAGCTAGAAAAATTACATGACTGGTTTTATGTTAAAAAGAGATGAGCAGTACTTCGGCCAATTCTTGTACTACCAGTCTGCACTTTTTGAAAAAAATTGAATAATATAAATGGAAAAAACAAATTTAGTATTCTTATCGTTGGTTATGGCGCAATCGGTAAAATAGTATCTAAGTTTGATCATAAGGCCTTAGAAAAAATTTATATTTATACTGGAAGGTCTAAAGTAGATTTTGATAATAGCAATATTTGTTCCTTTCACGGAGAGTTAGAATCAATTCTAGAATTAAAATTTCTTCAAAATATTGATAATCTTATAGTTGTGTATTGCTCCGGACCAGATAAACAAGATGGATATACAAAGTCATCTTTTATAAAAAATACTTATCAAATTCCAAGTGATTTTCTGGTGAAATTATCTGCTATTAGTTCATTGAATACAAAATTTATTCATATTTCTACTATGATTGGTTTTGATGACTGTTTGGTAGGTAAAAAAATGTCCTCTACACATAAAATAAATATTAATAATGATCTATATACTGAAGTAAAAAAAAATCTTGATATTTTTATTGAGAATTTCAAGAGCGCTAATCTTTCATGCGTTAATCTAAGAATATCTAATTTAATCACCGCTGATCATATTACTTCTCAAAGGAAAGTGCTATTAAGGTTAGCAAAGCAACTTATCAATGGAGAATCAATAACCCTTCAAAAAGATACTTATTTAGATATGATTACTGAAACACAATTAATGTCCGCATTAAAAGAAGAGTTTTTTTGCACGGATTCCAACGTGAGTAAAAATGTAGTTAACCAAAAGACTTTTAAATTGGATAATCTTTTTATAAAGTTTGCAAGTTTAACAAATAATATTAGTTCACACGGAAAAATTATAATATCTGAAAATAAAAATTTAAATAATACTATTCCAAAATATTTATGTTCTTTTTCAAGTGTAAAGAGAGAGTCTTTAGAGGTTTTTGCAGAAGAACTATATAGATTGGTAAACATTGAAATATGAAATATGAAATATGAAATGTGACTTTGACACAGTAATAGTTGGAGCAGGAGCTGTAGGAATCTCTTCAGCACTTCATTGCGCCAAAAAAGGCGATAAGGTATTGCTCATAGAGAGAAACTCTTCTTTCGGTGAGGAAAATTCAAGTAGAAATTCAGAAGTTATTCATGCAGGAATATACTATGAAAAGAATTCTTTAAAACATTTACTCTGTGTTGAAGGGAAGGAATTGCTTTTTTCTTATCTTGAAAAGAAAAACATTCCTTATAATCTTTGTGGGAAATATATCATAGCTAAAAAAGATCAATACGAAAACTTAAAAAACTTATATAAAAAAGGCCTTGATAATAGTGTTGATGATTTAGAATTTATTTCAAATAGTGATGGAATTAAGCAACTTGATCAACTTGATATGGACTTCGCTATTTGGTCTCCTAGAACTGCAGTTTTTGACAGTCACTCATACATGGTGTCTATGATTGCTGACTTTGAATCAATGGGAGGGCTAATGGTTTGTAATACCCAGTTTGTTAATTGTAAGACAGTTAAGGATAATTTAAAGATATCCACCTCATTCAATAACGAGATAACTGAAGTAACTTGTAAAAATTTAATTAATTGCGCGGGCTTAATGGCATCTAAAGTTGCTAGCAAACTCCCAATTAATCAAAGTAAGATTCCAAAAATAACTTTAGCTAAGGGAAACTATTTTAGTTATTCTGGAAAAAATAATTTTACTTCCTTGATATATCCAGTTCCAGATAAGTATAGCCTTGGGATTCATCTAACAATTGATCAAAATAATCAAATTAGGTTTGGTCCCGATGTAGAGTTTGTTAATAAAATCTCTTTTAATGTTTCAAACGATCTAAAAGAAAAATTTTATGAGAGTTTTGTTAAATTTTGGCCAAATATGAATTTTGATAAATTACAACCTTCTTATGCTGGAATCAGACCTAAAGTTCTTGATAAGAGTGGTAATAATTCTGATTTTATAATTGATATGAATGATTTAGGTCAAAGTAAGATAATAAATTTATTTGGTATAGAAAGTCCTGGGTTAACAAGCAGCCTTGCTATTGGCAATAAGATAGCTATCAATCTATAACAAGCATGAGTTATCACTCAATACCAAAAAAAATTAGACATAAATTTAATGAGCAAAAAATTTCTAATTTAGATAAAAGTGATATATCTATTATTTCAAATACACTAGAAGAAAATCATGATATCTTGTCTTTTTTTGGATATAAACCTTTCAATCAATAATATAATTTACATACTAAACATACTAAATGGGAACTTCAACAAAGAAAATATATGCTGCACAATTTATAAGATGCGGATCTACCTTTACTAGAGAATTTTTATCTGAGTTAGACGACTTTGTTGCCACAGATAGCTCGCATTATTTTGGAGATGCAATTTATAAAAATCAAGTAACTTTTTGCCCAATTAGAGATCCCTTTTCTTGGTATTTTAGTATTTGGAATTATGGAAGGCAAAGACATAGAGGCGACTTTTACAGATTAATTAACTCAAGATTATTTAGATTAAAGCATTTAAAAAGATCATGGAGGAATAACTACCTTTCAAGTTTCAAGATTTTTATTGGATTATTTCTAACTATCAAGAATCCAATTCGTTATGAAGATGATGATAACTTCTTTGATTTTGTAAGATTACTAAACTCAAAGAAATTTAAATATATTCTTGGCATAAAAGATTATGGGCATAATCAAGGTGTAATGTTTGATTGGTTATGTCTTGCATGTTTTTCAGGTAGAGCGAAGATAAATACTCATGCGAATGCTGAAGAATTTTTTACCAAGAATTCAATGATAAAAAACTTTATTCCGCTTCACAACATGATTGAACCATTACTCAATATATTAGTTAGCTCAGGCTACGATGAGGATTATTTAAAAAAGACTCTGCAAAAAATACCTTTAAATGAAAATAGAACTAAATTTGATCTGAATAGTGATGATTATTTGCATGAAGACTTGATAAAATATATTAATGACAAAGAAACTTACATAAATAAGTTTCATAAAGATATCAAGATTTAATATTTAAATAATAATATAATATAACTTATGAAAAAAGCTCTAATAACAGGTATCACTGGTCAAGATGGTTCTTACTTAGCTGAACTTCTTCTCGAAAAGGGGTATGAAGTTCATGGAATAAAGAGAAGATCCTCGCTTTTTAATACAGAAAGAATAGATCATTTGTATAAAGATATTCATGACAAAGATGACAATAGGTTATTTCTTCATTACGGAGACTTAACAGATTCATTAAATATCAATAAGATCATAGGAGATATAGTTCCAGATGAAATATATCATTTGGGGGCTCAATCTCATGTTGGAGTCTCTTTTGAACTACCTGAATATACTGCAAATGTTGATGCTTTAGGTACTTTAAGAGTTCTAGAGGCTGTAAGGTATTTAGGACTTGAACATAAAACTAAAATTTATCAAGCTTCAACCTCAGAGCTCTATGGTAATGTCCAAGAAACCCCCCAAACTGAAAGTACACCATTTTATCCTAGAAGCCCCTATGGAGTTGCAAAGCTTTATGCATATTGGATTGTTGTTAACTACAGAGAGTCCTACAACATGTTTGCTTGCAATGGAATTTTATTCAATCATGAATCCCCAAAAAGAGGCGAAACTTTTATTACAAGAAAAATAACAAGAGGTTTGTGTAATATTGCTCTTGGTATAGAGAGCTGTCTTTATTTAGGCAATATAGATGCAAAAAGAGACTGGGGTCATGCAAAGGATTATGTAGAAATGCAGTGGCTTATGCTTCAGCAAGATAAGCCTAGTGATTATGTAATCGCAACAGGAAATCAAATTTCAGTCAGAGACTTTATCAAAATGTCATGCAAAGAACTTAAAATTGGAATTGATTTTAAAGGAAATGGCCTTGATGAAACGGGAGTAGTGTCGTCACTGGATAAAAATATAACGCCTTCTCTTAATATCGGTGATGTTATTGTTAAAATAGATAAGAAATATTTCAGACCTAGTGAGGTAGAGTCTTTACTCGGTGACTCAACAAAGGCCAAAAGGGAGCTTGGATGGAAACCAAAAATATCCTTAGAGGAGCTTTGTTCAGAAATGGTAGTTGAGGATTACAAAAAATCTAAACAAAATTTACTTTTACAAGAAAATGGATTTGAAGTATATACATCTCTTGAAGATTTATAAATTACGTTTATGAAAAATTTATACATTAGTGGCTCTTCTGGCATGGTAGGGTCCACTTTGGTTAAACATTTTAAAAGTCAAGATAACTATAATGTCATTTCGACAAACAGAGATCAATTAGATCTTTTAAATAGAGAGAGTGTAGATACATTTTTCTTAGATAATAAAATTGATTCTATGATTATTGCAGCTGCTAAGGTTGGAGGCATCTGGGCGAACGAAAATTTCCCACAAGAATTTATTTATGAAAATCTTATGATTCAAAATAACTTAATTGACGCAGCCTATAAAAATAATATTAAGAAACTATTATTTTTAGGGTCATCCTGCATATACCCTAAACAAGCAAATCAACCAATCCAAGAAAACGAATTGTTATCCGGACCTCTAGAAGAAACTAATGAACCCTACGCTATTGCTAAGATTGCAGGCATAAAGTTATGTGAGTCATATAATAGGCAGCATAATACAGATTTTAGATCGTTAATGCCAACAAATTTATATGGACCTGGTGATAATTTTGACTATAAAAAGTCTCATGTAATTCCAGCATTAATTAGAAAATTTCACGATGCGAAGACTCAAAAAAAATCACATGTTAGTGTATGGGGTTCAGGAGAGCCGCGCAGAGAGTTTATGCATGTCAATGATCTAGCTAACGCATGCTCATTTATTTTAAATATGCCAAAAGAAGTTTATTGGAAAGACATTAGTCAAACCTGCTCCCACATCAATGTTGGTTGTGGAGCTGACATTTCTATAAAAAATCTTGCATTAATGATAAAGGAAATTGTTAATTTTGAAGGCGAAATCGAGTTTGATACGTCTAAAAAAGACGGACCTCTAAAAAAATTATTAAATATAAATAAAATGAAAGATCTTGGATGGAGCCCTAGTATTCAGCTCGACAATGGCTTGGAATCTACTTATAGATGGTTTCAAGAATCCCAATTAAAATTTAGAGGCCAAGAATGATACGCCCAATAATTTTAGCTGGCGGAGTTGGTTCAAGGTTATGGCCATTATCATCTGATGATCTGCCCAAGCAATTTATATCTATAAATAATGAAATTTCATTATTTCAAAAAACTATATTACGGTTTTCCTCAGAGGCTTATCACGAACCATTAATAATTACTAATTCTAATTTTTATGCAATCGTAGAGGAACAGTTAAATCATATTGATAAAGCTTCCTCATTAATTTTACTTGAACAAATTCAAAAAAATACCTGCCCCGCAATTTTAATTAGCCTACTTTCAATTGAGAATGATGAAGACATTCTAGTAGTTCCAAGCGATCACTTATTTGAAGATGACCTTGTTTTTAATAAAAATATATTATCTGCTAAAGAATTCATTAACGATAACATAGTTATTTTTGGTATCAATCCAACTGAACCAAACACTGGCTACGGTTATTTGCATCTAAAAGAACCGAAGAATGGAAACAATATAACTTCATTTATTGAGAAACCAAGTATAAATAATGCGCAAAAGTATATTGAATCTGGAGAGTATTTTTGGAATTCTGGCCTTATTCTTGCAAAAAAATCGTTACTGCTTGATCAAATTCAAAAGTATTGTCCGGAAATTGTAGACTTTTGTTTAAATGCTCACCAAATTTTGCAAGAAAATAAACATTCTAAGCTAATAGATATAAATGCTATGAAAGATTGCCCATCTATTTCCATTGATTATGGCGTACTAGAAAAAACTAAAGAAATAGTTTTTTTTGAAATAGAAACTGATTGGAATGACATGGGATCCTGGGATTCATTTTATAAGAAGCTTCCAAAGGATTCCAATAATAATTACATAAGCGGTAATGTAATTAACTTAGGAACTAAAAATTCACTAATAATTTCAGAAGATAAAATTGTTTCCTCAATTGGTCTTGAAAATATTGTAATCATAGATACTGCTGCTGGCTTATTGGTATCTGATATAAGAGAAACTCAAAATATTAAGTCTCTTAAATTAATGATAGATGATATTGATGCCGATAAAAATATTATTGGACTTACGAATCGAAGACCTTGGGGGAATTACGTAACAATTTTTAAGGGTGAAAACTTTCAGTTAAAACTTATTTCAGTCAATATTGGTCATAAATTAAGTGTACAAAAGCATTTTAAGAGAGCAGAGCATTGGATTGTAGTAAGGGGCCAAGCAACTGTTGAAATCGATGAAGCTATCCTAACACTAGAACTTAATGAGCATTGCTATATACCAAAAGAATCTATCCACTCATTAGAAAATAAAAAAAATGAGTTACTACAAATTATTGAACTACAATACGGGTCATATTTAGGTGAGGATGATATTGTTAGATATGATGATCGGTACGGAAGAATTAAGGATTAAGTATGAAATATATTCCATGGTACATAAAAATTGTTATTAAATTAGTGTTAAGCAGATTGCCGTTTAGTTACTCTTTTTGGCAAAAAATTGGACTTTTCAGGCATGGTCATATGGATGAAATTGAATATACTTTGAAAGTATTTCACAGACATCTTAAATTTTCTAATATTAAAACAAGCGATTTGAAAGGAAAACTACTTATAGAAATTGGTCCGGGTGACAGTATAGTATCAGCAATGATTGCCTCGTCATTTGAGGCTAAAATGATACTTATAGATGTCGGACACTTTGTTAAAGAAGATGTTCAATTTTATATTAATGTAGCAAGCGAGCTGATAAATCTTGGCTATAATGTTCCAGATATTTCACATTGTAAAACTATCTATGAAATTCTTAACAAAATAAATTCTAAATACTATACTGAAGGCGTTAAGTCATTTTCAAAAATCAAAGACAGTTCAGTTGATTTAATTTTTTCTCAAGCGGTTCTTGAGCATGTAAGAGTAAAAGATTTTAATAATCTTGCTATTGAAATAAAAAGAGTCTTAAAGCTAAATGCTCTTTCTAGTCATGCTGTAGATTTAAAAGACCATCTAAGCTATTCATTAAACAATTTAAGATTTTCAGATCGTATATGGGAAACAGAATTTTTTGCATCATCAGGTTTTTATACTAATAGAATGAGCATATCAGAAATTGAAAATGTTTTTTTAAATTTAAATTTACAAACAGACATACAAAATAAAATTTCATGGAATGAAGTACCAATTTCTAGAAATAAAATGGCTAAAAAATTTAAAGATAGGGCAGAAGAATTCTTACTAGTATCTGAATTCGACATAGTTATAAAGAAAATTTAATGACAAAATTATTGATAAGTTCTCACAATACTTGGTCAATTTTTAATTTTAGGCAGAATCTTATAAGAACGCTTATTGCAAATGGAAATGAAATTCATATTTATGCACCAGTTGATTCTTTTGGAATTTCTTTAAAAGAATTAGGTTGTATAATTCACGATGCAAATTTTCAGGGAACTTCAAAAAATATTTTTAAAGAATTAGTTTCTTTGCTAGGGTGGATTTATTTTATTAGAAAAAACCAGTTTAATCTTTGTTTACATTTTGGAATAAAACCTAATTTGTATGGCTCCATAGCATGCATTTTAAACAGAGTGCCTTACATAAATAATATAACTGGTTTAGGTCAAATTTTTCAAAAAAAAAGTATGTTACAGAAGCTTGTAGTCTTTTTATATACGTTAACACAAAAAAAAGCAGCCAAAATATTTTTTCAAAATAAAGATGATTATAATTTATTTTTTAATCTTGGTATTTTATCAGATGAGTCTAATGTTGATCTTCTCCCAGGCTCAGGAGTCGACCTTGAAAGATTTAAGCTCAAAAAGAACTTTGATTTTAAAAATAAAAAAATAAAATTCTATTTTTTTGGAAGAATTCTTGTATCAAAAGGAGTTATTCTGTTTGTAGATGCAGCTGAAAAACTAATAAATATATATGGAAAAGATAATGTTGAATTCTGTATTTTGGGGTTTATTGAAGCTAATCCTAATAATAAAGATCATATTAGTTATGAAAGAATTCAAGCTTGGGAAAAAAGGGGCTTAATTAAATATTTAGGGCAATCAAATCAAATAGAAAAAAATATTATTGAAGCAGACTGTATCGTACTTCCCTCATATTATAGAGAAGGTACGCCAAGATCACTTCTCGAAGCATGCGCTCTTGGATTGCCAATAATTACTACTAATTCCGTTGGTTGTAAGGATGTTGTTATTGATTGTGTTAATGGTTATATGATTGAACCTAATGATATAGATAGTTTAGTCAATGCTTTAATAAGTATGATTAATTTGACCCACGAAGAAAGACAAGAAATGGGTATGAAAGGAAGAGAAATAATTGAAGAAAAATTTGATGAAAATATCGTTATAAGTAAGTATTTACAAGCTCTTAAAGAATTCAATGTTTGATATTATAAATGCAAATGATTCGCTTCCTTATTTAAAATACATTGAATATTATCAAAAAGCATTAGAGTATAATCAGAGTCAAATGGATGTATTGCTGATAGCTTCATACAGCATTGATCTTAAAGAAGTAAATGCTAGATATGTCAATTTAAAGTTTATTGATGACGATCAGTGGATCTTTTTTAGTAATTACAATTCTTCTAAGGCAAATGAGTTTACTACCCATAGTCAGATTTCAGCAGTTAGTTATTGGCCAAGTATTAATGTTCAGATTAGAATGAAGGCTAAGATAAAAAAAACTTCAAATAAATACAATCAAAAATATTTTTTTAATAGATCAGAAGAAAAAAATGCATTAGCTATTTCATCTAACCAATCAAAGCCAATAAATTCTTATAGCCAAGTCAAAGAAAATTATAATAAATCATTAAAAAATGATGATTTAAAAAAATGTCCAGAATTTTGGGGAGGTTATTCATTTACTCCTTACTATTTTGAATTCTGGGAAGGACATGAATCAAGATTAAATAAAAGAGAAGCCTATGAAAAAAGTGATGATAGTTGGAAGCATCTTTTTCTTCAGCCCTAGGTAAAATTTTATTGCGTAATAGGTTAATTAGTATAGAATCAGCATCATAAAATGATAAATATCAAACCACCAAAAATAAATAACATTAAATTTAATACTTAATGTTTATAATCTTTTCTATTTCTCTAAAGGTACTCTCATAGCTTCTCAGAAAAAAAATATCACTCCTATTAACGAAAAAATTAGAGCCAGCGAAGTTATGCTTATTGGTTCAAACGGAGAAAAACAAGGCTTGGTTGCTTTCTCTGTAGCCCTAGAATCAGCTAGAGTAGCATCTCTTGACTTGGTACAGGTATCTCCATCAGATGCCTCGCCTGTTGTTTGTAAGCTTCTTGACTATGGTAAGCACATCTTCGATAAGAAGAAAAGTCTGTCTTCATCAAAGGTAAAAGTTAAAAGAAACACAACAAAAGAAATTAAATTTAGACCATCTACAGATGTCGGTGACTATAATATTAAATTAAAAAAGGTTAAAAGCTTTATTCTTGACGGAGATAAGACTAAAATAAGCGTCCGTTTTAGAGGT
>Ga0075444_10000237_pt1 | contig 32299 bp, 24 predicted proteins | sample CoawatmetaG01DNA_FD_76836 | JGI IMG/M metagenome (GOLD analysis project Ga0075444, IMG submission 76836) | Marine microbial communities from the West Antarctic Peninsula - Coastal water metaG017-DNA | ecosystem: Environmental > Aquatic > Marine > Coastal | place: Atlantic Ocean: West Antarctic... | reverse complement strand
CGGCAGTATCAAAGAAATTTACTCCAGCATCGAAGCAGAGATCAACCATTCGAGTGGCTTCTCTGACGTCAGAGCCACCCCATGACTTGAAAAACTCGTTGTTGCCACCAAAGGTGCCAGTGCCAAAACTCAGCACCGGTACTTTTAAACCAGAATTGCCTAGCTGTCTAAATTCCATGATCAACCTCTTACTTTTGCCTGATCGTACTAAGTCGTCATCGGCTAAGTCAAAGGGGCTTAAGTTAATTCACTGCTTGACTTGATCTAAATGTTTGTGACTGAACCCGCTGTAATTGGGCCATTGAAGCCAAATTGGCCTTCTTGCCATAAAGTTGCCGCGGCTTCATTGCGCAGAACAGCTTGCTTGGGATGAAAAGCCGCAATTTTGCCGAATGCACGCTGGATGTTGTTACCTTTAGGACCAGAAATATAGAAGTCTTGGTGAACGTAGCCAGTGAAGCGCTCATCAACTTGCTTGCTATCGCTAAATTTCCAAACACATTCCATTTGACTGCGGTAGGGTGGAAGGTCTTTACCGCTATCAAGGGCAACCTTGATGCCAATCATTTCTTCGCGGGTAAGCGGTTTGTCGGGGCGGAAGGTTCCGTCTAAGTAGCCAATTGAATAGCCTGTAAAGGCAAGGGCCTGAATATATTTGTAGGCAGGATGACTGGGGCTCACGTCTTTGAATTGCTGCCCCGCTTGTGGCGCCAGGTGCAATTGCCGCTGGCCCGGTTGAATGGCGTTGTAGGCCTTGTAGAGCCAGGTTACATACTGTGCACGGGTGATCGGCTGATAGGGTTTAAAGTCAGCGCCAAGATCGTCAAAAACATGCAAGCGGGCGAGATCATCAATTAGGTCTTTATTGGGACAGTCGCCCAGGTCACTGAAAGTTTTAGCTACAGGGTTGGCCTGCTCCTGAGCGCCGGTAGCTGAAGTTAGATTTGTTGACGGTGTTGGCGGGGCGAGCTTAGAGCTAGTAGCGCTGGCAATATCGGGGCTTTCAACCGACTTATTCTCAAAGGCGATTTTGTCAGTGCCAGCCAGTGCAGTCTTTAACTCACCAATTTTACGTTGAGCGAAGCTATCTTTGAGAATAGCTAGTTGAGCCTTGAGGCTTGTATTCTCAGATTGCAGCTCTTGCACTTGCTCAGTGAGCTTCTTGTTCTCAGAGTCTGATACTGACGAACAGCCCGTGGTGAGAAGCATTACGGTTGAAGCCAGGGCCAATAACTTGATACTGTGATGACGATTGATATTGAATAACCGTTCGCTTCCCATGGCCTGCTCCTTGCTTGCTCTTAGTGCCTCACAAATAGCCCTACCGAGCCCCGAGTAAATTTAGCCGAGTGCCTGACAACTTTGTGCCCCTCTGTCACAAAACTTAGCTGAGTCTGCGTTAGCCCAAATGCTCTTCGTCTTCATCAGCGGCTATCTGCAACTGCTGTGGAAACTGTACCGATTGGACCGAGTGTACTGACTGAAATGATTGCAAGGGGTCAACATTCCTTGAACTGTGACCTAGCATTGGCGCAATCGCCATATCGAGAACTTCTCTATCTATTTGGGTTTGTTCTACAACAGTAATTAAGTTGCCACCGCACATCTCTTTGGTTCGCATCTTTTGAAAATCGATAATGTCTTGATAGACCGGTATGACGATTTCCTGACGGCTGCGCAGTCGCACAACTGTCTTACCTTCTATCACGACAGGTTTAAGGTCTTCATTGAGCTGCAGAATTAGCCAGGCAATGCCAGCGTCATTAAAGAGCTGCTCGGCAATAGACACCAGTGAATCGTTTGCGCTAATCAGTATCTTGGGTCGAATGAAAACGCTCCTGCTCGTTTCAGAAACACTGCTTTTATTGTCTGGGGTATGGTCCTGAAACTTGAGACTGCTGCGCTCCACGAAATCTTCCCCCGTTGCAACTCTGGTTGCAGCAGACGAAATGCCAGTATCGAAAGCCAGTTCAGCCTCGTAGTTTGACGCGGCAAAAGGTTGCACGAGGGCAACAGATTCAGTCTGCCACATACTCTGGTCAGTCCGTAGTTTGGCAATGCTGGCTAAGGCAATGATTGCTGACAGGGCGATCTCAGGGCCAGTTAGGTACTTAAGGTCAGCGTCTTGGCACTTCAGTCGATAGCCACGCAGAACTTTGCCCTGGCTGTCTAGTAAAGGTTCTTGTGCATTCATGGGAGCATTTCGCTCACCCGGCCCAGGAGCGCGTGTCTTTGGACTATTATCGAAAGAGCTCGTCTTCTTTTCTGGCTTGCTTTCAGGTTTAAGACCCGGATTTTGCTCAGGCTGATGATCAATCTTTTGATCAAAACGCGCGCTTCGATTCTCTATTCTTGGCTCAGGGCGATTACCTGCATGTTGAGGCTGACTCTTTTTGCCAGAGTCTGGACCATCCGGCTTTCGCTCTGCCTGAGTCGCCTGGTCAATTGGCTTCAACACTACCCTAATGGTTGAACATGCTGAGCGGTCACTCAACTGTCTAATCACATTGATGGCACCATCTCGATGAGCTAAGACAAGATTTGATTGACTGAGGGGAATCAACCTGACCCTAGTTGAGCTCGCTGCGCTTGATTGCTGAGGAGACGAAATTTTAGGCTCTAGCCTCTGCTCATTGGTAGCTTCGGCTTTCTCTCGGCGGGGGTTGCTTGACTCTAACTGTTTTTCAGGCTTGCTGTCTGCTGAAGAAACCTTGGGGTAGAGTCCTTTAGGAGCTCGCGACTCTCTTGGAACTTGTACTTCTTTCTGCTCTTTCTGCCCTTTCGGCTCTCGGATAGTTTCGAATCTTTGAGTAGATCGCGAAGGCTCGCTTGCGCTCCTGTTCTTTCCTAAGGCCGTCAACAGAGCGTTGCCTGCAGTGCCTGGCTTTGTAGTTTCTCCCGACTTAGCTGCAGCAGCATTGTTTCTGGACTCTGAACCAGCGAGCAATTCCTTTTCAGCTTTAGAGAAGCTGCCTTGAGTTGTATATTTTGGATCTAATTGTTTATAGTCGGCCTGCTTATAGACTGTTTGTTGGTCATTAATAGTGCTGAGCTTTGATGTTGAGCTCTTTTCAGAAGCAATTGCCAATACTTTCGCTTCACCCTTTCCCTCAGCTCTAAAGTCGTCTTTCGATTCATTCTTGGGCCCAGAGCTAGTACCTAATTTAGGCTCTGATTTAGATTCGGATTTAGGTCCTAGATTAGTTCCTGATTTAGGCTCAGAGTTAGTATCTGGCCTCGATGTGGATCGAGTTTCTTGCCGTAATTGCGGTCTTAATTCTTGTTTTAATTCTGCTTGCGAGTCTTTTCTCGAGTCTTTTTTTATCTCTTGCTTTGAGCTAACCTCAACCTTCCGCTCCGGGCGTAATTGGGTAAGAGGCAATCCAGAACTTGGCCGCTCAGCCGCAGAGGCAGGCTGACTGCGAGCTTTACGCACAATGTCGCGGTCCAAATCATTGGCCAGTGTTTCTTTGTTGTAGAAAGGAATTTTGGATGGTAAATCGCTATGAATGCGCTGATAGGTCTGAGCGGCATGGCGCTCTGCTGCACTAAGGTCGCTCAGATCTGCCAATGATTTACCCGTTTGACTGCGGCTGAGCATGATGTCGCGGCCGCGTACGTACAAATTGGCTAAAGCTGGAGAAATGCTAGCGACATACTGTTGCTTCACATGAGTATTTGTGACACGCTCAATCATGTCATTTTGAACTTTGCCGAGGGCATCGCTGGCTTGCTTGAAAGTTCTGCCTAGATCGAAGCCATGACTCTCTGGGCTTTTCGCCTCATGGTCATCTTTCTTAGCTGGCTTTTGCTCTAGGTCACCTTTGTGATTGAACATAGGCAGTGCTCGCTTAGCTCAATCTTTATACCTTAGGTAAAGAGTTTCAAAACCTCTTCTTCTCCTAAGGCTCGCCATTCACCAGGCTTCAGACCAAGGTCAAACAATGTCAAATCACCGATGGCTACTCGCGCGAGACGCAGAGTCGGATGACCAACAGCAGCAGTCATTTTGCGTACCTGGCGATTGCGCCCCTCAAACAAAGTTATTTCAAGCCAGCAAGTTGGAACAGTCTTGCGAAAACGAATAGGCTTTGAACGTTCTGGCAATGCTGGTTCGCCTTCGATAACATAGGCTTCTGCTGGCTGCGTGCGCCGTCCTTCAATCATCAAGCCTTCTTCTAGCTTCTTCAGACTTTCATCAGAAGGCTCTCTTTCTACCTGCACTAAATAGGTGCGCGCGTGGGGATTATCTTGATCAAAGAGTGAGGTAGTAAGACGGCCATCATTGCTTAAAATCAATAGACCTTCAGAATCAAAGTCAAGCCGACCAACGGGATAAACATCTTTAGGAAAACCAAAGGCCGCAAGTGTGGTTTTTTCGCTACCATCGGCGGTGAACTGATTGAGCACTTCAAATGGTTTGTAAAAAGCTAGATACGTGCGATCAACGTGGGGAAAGAATGGCTTGCGCGGGCCTCTCTCGAATCCTCTTCTATTTGAACTGTAATCACGTGCCATAATGTCTCCGCGGCTAATCTAGTTATTTATGTTACTGCAAGGCATTTGCTAGTAGATAGTCAATTGCTCTAACGTCGACACTATTGCCAACCAGACGATAGCAGATTGGCAAGGCTAAATTTGATAAAGAGAAATCGGCTGAGAAGCCCAACAGGGCTAGTATTTCACCAGGGGAGAAGAATCTCAATCGGCCGCTCTCCAGGCGCAGCAGAGAGCCACTGGCTTTGCGACAACGGTAATATCCACTGGTAAAGCAAATCACATATTGCGCAGCATCACTGGCATCTTTGAGATCTACGACATTGAGAACTGGTTCATATTTTTCTGCGTCAACTTCGCTGAGCAGCAGATGCGCTGCAGTATCCTCGTTTAAACCATAATCAATAAAATTACTAAGAGTCTTGGCAGAAGACGCTTGTGGCGGTGCCGTGATAAGGGGTAATGCTGTTGCCGCAGCTAGCCTCGCCACAATAAAGATATGAGGACGTAACATAGGCACGGCAAACATGGTCGGACAGAGTTTTATCGAATTGACGATATAGCCATTGCTTTCTAAGGTTTGACAGAGATGTCCATACATCTTTGAATGAAGAAAACCCTCAACGTTCTCGAGCAAAATTGTTGCTGGCTTCTTCAGCGCCATAAACTCGATCAAATGCAAAAACGACTTAGCCCGGGGGTCCGACATGTCTTTCTGCTCACCCCTGCGGCTATATGGCGTGCACGGAGGCGAAAGCCACCAGAGATCGGCTTCGGGAATATCTTTTATGGAAATGCTATCGAGGTTGCGGGAGCTGGGCTTCTGGCTATTGTTCAGTTCATAAACCTGATTGGCCCATTGACTCTGGTCAAAAGCCGCCACCACTTCAATGCCATAAGGTTTGGCTGCTTGAGAGAATGCCCCTATGCCTGAGTAGAATTCAAGTGCTCGAATAGGAGTTGATATTTTTGCGGTCATGATGCCTTTGCTTTAGAATTCTATCTTCTGCTATGAGATTTTAAGATGAAAAGAAGTGATATCAACAGACTAATAGACGAAGCGCTAGTTTTCTTCGACAAACATAGCTTTAAATTGCCACAATGGTCTAAATGGACTGCCGAAGACTGGCAGAAAATTGGCACTGAAGCAGACGAAATTCGCACCCATGGCATGGGATGGAATATTACAGATTTTGGTTCTGGTGATTTCTTCAAAAGCGGTTTGCTGCTTTTCATCGTGCGCAACGGTCTGCTCAAGGCCAATAAACCGCAAACCAGTAAAACCTATGCAGAAAAAGCCATGATGGTAAGACCAGGGCAGGTTACTCCCTGGCATTTCCATTGGCTTAAAACTGAAGATTTGCTCAATCGCGGCGGTGGTCGCCTAGAAGTTGAGTTGGGTTGGGCTTCAGAAGACGAGAAATCGATTGCAGATCGTCCAGTGGTAGTGCAAGTCGACGGCATCTCCAAGACCCTAAAGCCTGGTGAGAAGCTGATTCTAGAGCCGGGTGAAAGCGTTACTATTCCACCAATGCTCTGCCACCAGTTTTGTGGATGTGCCAAAGACAAAGAAATTTTAGTCGGCGAAATTAGCTCACTAAATGACGATTCAGCCGACAACTGTTTTATCCACGGCTGCGGAGCCCGTGTGATTGAAGAAGACACAAAAGCGAAATATCTTTTGCTCAGCGAGTACTCAATGGCTTAATTGCAGCTAGGCAGTCTTGCTAACTTTAACTTTGTCTATACGCTGGCGATCAAGTTCAACCACTTCAAAAGTCAATTCATGCCAGTCGAATTTCTCGCCAACTGCAGGTATGTGCTCCAATCTAGCCAGAATAAATCCCGCCAGGGTCTGATAGGTGCCACCATCGTCCAAATCACGCTTAACTGAAAACTGAGTGAAAAATTCTTCAATAGAAACATGGCCGTCGATTAACCAACTACCATCTTCCAGAGAAACAGCTTCCCACTTCGGTGCTTCGCCTTCACTTGGCAGATCACCCACGATTGCCTGAAAAATATCATCACTGGTAACCAGGCCCTGGAGGCCACCATACTCATCAAGAACAATAGCGATTTGTTGCTTGGCGTCTCTAAAGCGCTCAAGCAATTGCAGAGCAGTAGTATTTTCAGGCACGTATAAAGGCTGAATAACTAAGTCTCGCACCGGCCGCTCTTTAGCTTCAAGTGCTGTCAGCATAACGGTTTTACCTTCGACCACACCGAGCACTTCGTCGACGGTCTGGTCGCAGACCAGAAAACGCGAATGACTATCATCGGCAATTACGTTTATCACTTGGGCCAGACTATCGCTGCCATTGAGCCAAACCACTTCAGTACGTGGAGTCATAAGTGACGTTACTCGGCGATCACCTAATTTCAGGACCTCCGCTACCATCTCTTGCTCTGCCTCTTGCACAATACCGGCTTCAGTAGCCTGCTCAATCATTACATGAATCTCGGCCTGGCTCACTGGCGTCTCGCTGTATTCTTTGATACCAGCAGCCTTCAAAATTAGATTAGTGGAACCACTAAGTAGATGCACTAAGGGTCTGGCAATACGAGACAAAATTACCATTGGTTTAGCGACAAATTTTGCCACTAGTTCTGGCGCCTGCAGGGCCAATCGTTTTGGCACCAACTCACCAATAATCAGTGAGAAGTATGTGATCACTATTACCACTATCGATATAGATAGGCCAGCGGCATGGGGTGCAAGAGCTGGTATCAACTTAAGGCCGATAGCCAAATCATCGGCAATATTGGCTCCACCGTAGGCACCAGCACCGATGCCAATTAGAGTGATGCCAATTTGAATTGTCGATAAAAAATCATTAGGAGCACCAGCTATTTTAAGAGCTGCTTTAGCCCCAACATCACCGTTATCGGCCCACTGCTGCAGCTTGGTCTTGCGGGACGAAACAATAGCTATTTCTGACATAGCCAAGACACCGTTGACCAGTATTAGCAGAAGAATAATTAGGGCCTCTGCCAGAGTTCCGGCGAGATTAGGATCGATTGGTTGCAAAAGCGAAAACCTATTTTGACGATAGTGATCTTCTCATAGTCTTCTTTCTAGTCTCCGCAGTCTACCGGAGAGAAACCTTTCAGCGAAAGGTCGGCCAGCCAAAGCAGTGAAAGAGGCCGTAGCATTGCCTTAACGCCCAAATAGCCCTGTCAATTCAAAGTTGAACATAATGTAATCAACAAGCACTAGACCAATAACTATTTACAGTGCGCTATTTTGATGAAAGCTAATCGAAAGAATCGGTACCCGCGAATACATGCATCAACTAATTGACAAGTTTATTATCATGGCGGTTAAAGGGCGCTACATTACCCTCATAGCTGCCCTGTTGATTTTGGTTGGTGGAATTGCGGCTTGGAAAGTGCTCCCCATCGAAGCCTATCCAGAGTTGTCAAACCCTCAGGTGCGGGTAATAACACTCGTGCCAGGTAAAGGCTCGGAAGAAGTCGAACGCTTAGTCACCATTCCTCTTGAAAAAGAAATGTACGGTGTACCGGGTCAAACCGCTCTGCGATCACTTTCTCTGTATGGCCTCTCGGTAATCATATCTACCTACACTGATGGCACGAGCACGACAGTGGCAAGACAACAGGTCTTGGAGCGCATTCAGCAGGCCAATATTCCCTCAGATGTAGAGCCGGTTCTAGAACCTGACGTGGGTTCGCTGCGAGAGATTTTTCGCTATTCGCTATCTAGTCCATATATTTCGGCCATGGGATTGCGAGCAATCCAACAATGGGATTTAGAAAAACTTTTCAGGCAAATTCCAGGTGTAATAGGAATCGTCAGCGAGGGCGGTCCCACCAAAACTTATCAAGTCAATGTTGACCCTCTCAAGCTGAGAGCTAGAGGTACAACTTTGAAGCAAGTCTTTGAAGCTGTAGAGCATTGCAATGCCACAACTGGTGGCGGCTTTATCGAACACAATGGCAATGCCTTGATTGTGCGTCAAATAGGCCTAATCAAGAACCAGGAGGATCTAAGAGACGTCACCATATCCTCTACTGCAGCTGGTATTCCCATAAAAGTGCGCGACGTAGCTGATGTTGAAATTGGCCCAATGGTAAGACGCGGACAGGTTGGGAAAGACACAGAAGACGACTGCGTTGAAGGTATCGTGCTCTTACGACGAGGCGAAAACCCTTCGCGAGTTTTACAGTCAATCAAAGAGCGCTTACCAGACATCATTGCCGCCCTGCCACCAGGGGTGAAGCTACAGACACTATACGACCGCGAATGGCTCATTAATCAAACCCTAACAACAGTTGGCACCAACATTACTATTGGTATCACCCTTGTGGTTGTACTGTTGGCAATATTCTTAGTTGACTTACGCTCAGCTGTAATTACAGCATGTGTCATTCCGCTCTCCATGCTGGTTGCCTTCATTGCCCTGCTACTGCTCGGTGTGCCTGCCAATTTGTTGAGCCTCGGAGCAATAGACTTCGGCATTTTGGTAGATAGTGCTGTGGTCATGACCGAAAATATCATTCGCCGCCTTTCAGAAGAAGGGCAAGACAAGACTCCCGCACAGCGCTTATTAATTTTGACCGATTCGGCCCGTGAAGTGGCTGGCCCGATAGTTTTTGGCATCGTCGTAATTGTGGCGACATTCCTGCCCATATTCACTTTCAGTGGTGTTGAAGGAAAACTGTTTAGACCACTGGCTGCCACCATGGTCTCGGCACTGCTTGGTGCCGGTCTACTGGCCCTGGCTCTAGTGCCAGTACTAGCGTCATTCTTTCTTGTCAAAAAGCCGCTGATTGAAAGGCAAAGCCCAATAGTTACAGCCGCCCGTGCCATTTACGAACCAACCCTGAGCTGGTGTTTAAAGCATCCTCTACCAGTAATTTTGTCTTCCATCGTCGCCGTCGCCATTGCCGCCAATATGTTCCTTCACACGGGCAGTGAATTTTTGCCTCACCTTGAAGAAGGAAATATCTGGCTGCGGGCCACGATCAAGCCAGGTAGTGTGACGCTTTCACAAGCTGTCAATAATGCTAGACAAATACGAGAGACATTATTGCGCTATCCCGAAGTCAAACAAGTGCTTTCTCAAGTAGGCGGCCCCGATGACGGTACTGACCCGGCCCGTTTTGCTGACCAGGAATTTTATGTTGACCTGAAGGCGGCCAAAGACTGGCGCCCTGAGTTTAAAGAAAACAAAGAGCTTTTAATCGCTTCAATGCGAAGAGATCTAGAGCAAATTCCTGGGGTTGGCTATTACTTCACTCAATACATTCAAACCACCCTTGACGAAGCCCTTTCAGGGGTACAAGGCTCGCTAGTAGCAAAAATATCAGGACCAGATTTGAGCGAGCTAGAAAAGCAAGCTCAGCATGTGGGCACAATCATGGCTGAGACTCCAGGTATCGTTGATGTTATTGTTGATCCACTTCTAGGACAGCCTCAATTTGTCATTGAAATTGATCGGGCCGAGGCCGCTAGATACGGCCTTAACGAGAACGACCTCAAAGAATTAACTGAAATAGCTATTGGTGGAACACCTGCTACCACGGTAATCGAAGGAGAGAAGCGCTTTGAGGTGATTGTCCGCTTAGCTCCAAAATTCCGCTCAACAGAAGACGCTCTCAACCACGTGCTTGTGGACACCCCCTCCGGTGCAACAGTTTCTTTAGCTCAACTGGCAACTTTAACTGAAGTGAATGGTGCCAGCCAGATATGGCGAGATGCTGGATCGCGCATGGGCACAATCAGAGCCAATGTTCGTGGACGTGATTTGGCCACAGCCGTCGAAGATGCCCAGAAGCGAGTTCTAAGCGAAGTTAAATTGCCCACAGGCTACAAAGTACAGTGGACTGGTGAATTTCAAAGGCAAAGAGAAGCAGCTCACCAGCTAACAGTAATCTTGCCGATTACTTTGGCGATTATTATAACCATCCTCTACATTGCCTGCGGCACCCTGGGCGGTGCGGTAATCATGTTCTCCGTGGTACCTCTGGCAGCCATCGGGGCAGTAGCTGCCCTTAATCTTACTGGCACCTATTTTTCTATCTCGGCCGGCGTAGGCCTAATTGCCTTATTTGGCCTGGCTGTAAAAAATGGAATTTTACTGGTGTCGTTCGTCAATGAACTTAGACACGAAGGCATGTCAGTCAAAGATGCCGTATACACTGGTTCAATCACGCGTATGCGCCCGGTTCTTATGACCGCTACTATTGCCGCGGTGGGTCTGCTACCAGCTGCTCTATCAAACGAAATTGGCTCGCAAACTCAAAAACCTTTTGCTATCGTGATAATTGGTGGCCTGATCTCTTGTACTCTTCTAACCCTCTATGTTTTGCCTGCGCTATACTTGCGCTTTAGCCCAAGCCCGGGGCGGCCTAAGACTGTCCGCGATATACTAGTTGATCACTCTACCCCAGAGCCTGAGTAAAGAATGAAACGCTCCCTTTCACTACTGCTGCTAACAGCCTTGCTTACTGGCTGCACTGAGTCTCCACTTCCCAGTGCTGAGTCGAAGGCGGGGGTGTCTACAACTGCATCGACAACTCATGTGCTGGGACCAAGTGATCCCATTGGTTTGTCGAAAGCTCAGCAGGCCAAAATCGGAATTACCACCGAAACAGTAGCTATCAAAACTTTACCGATCGTGAGTGAAGCAACGGGCACCGTACGGGCCGATACAAACCTCACTACACCAGTTATTTCGCTGGCGCCTGGTCGCATTGAAGAAGTGCTGGTGCAACCTGGTGATCAAGTAACAAAAGGCCAGGTGCTAGCTAAGATTCGTAGCGATGAAGTGGCCCAAATTCAAGGCGAACTTTTGACCCGCTTACTAGAGCTAAAGTCAGAAAAGCGACACGCAACTCTGAAACTCGCCCTAGCACAGAAGGTTTTCGACCGCAAAAATAAATTGCTAGAAGAGAAGATTGCAGCTAAAGCCGACGTCGATCAAGCTGAGAGCGACCTTGAGCAAGCTAAAGAAGAAGTTCTGGCCACCGATGAGAAGCAACAGACTCTAATTATTTCGACAAAAGAGCGCCTGCGTCTATTTGGCACCTCGACTAAACTTGTTGATGATGTAGTGAAAAGCCGCCATATTCAATTAGTATTCGAAATTTCCTCGCCGCGCAGTGGCATTATCACTGACCGCGATTGTGACCCCGGTGAGCTAGTCGAAGGCGGCAAAGCCCTCTTCTCGGTATCGGACCTCTCTAAAGTTTGGCTTGTTGCTAATGTCTTAGAAAATAACTTGCGATTCGTGAAAAAAGGTCTACCTGTAAAAGTATTGGTGGATAGCCTGCCCGACGAATCGTTCCCTGGAGTACTCGACTTCGTCGATTCAAAGGTTGATGCCCAAACCCGTACCTTGCCCGTAAGAGCCACTATAGACAACCGCTCCTTGAGGCTTAAGCCTGAGATGTTTGCCCGCCTCTCAGTTCAAGTTGGTGAAACCACTGCTCTGATGGTACCGGAACCGTCTGTACAAAAAGCTGGTGAAACCTACCTGGTATATGTCGACGAGCCAGGCGACTTCTACCTAGAGAAGAAAGTAAAAATCGGCAAGACCACCGCTGGCTATGTTGAAATTCTTAGCGGCCTCAAGCCCAATGACAAGGTGGTGGTCAATGGCAGCCTGCAGCTTCTTGGCGAATCGCTACAACGAGTGACGCAATAGTTTCGGCGACAACAAACAATCACCTAGTAGGGCAGGCGCTTACCCTCTAAGCCAGCGACAATAAAATTAGTAGCTATTGCCTGACGCAAGCTGATACCCAGAGACGGAACTGGATCTGGTAGGAAATTACCAATAGCAATTTTGGCATTGTTGTCGAAATGTCCAACCATGTGCAAAACATAGCCTCGGCCGAACGGAAAAATCAAAGCAAGGGCTCCGACGTGGTCGGGATCTTCTGCGGCAAGTTGTCGACTGGCAACAAGAACCTTAACGCTTCCGGGCTTAAGGATACGCACCGTATGCGATGCCTGATCTAACTTCCAAAAGGCACTACTGACAGTGTTGTTTGCCAATATTGGATCTGGCGCCAAATATTCGGCATCGTAAATGTCTTTACTATTAATACCTTTGTTCCAGCTGACATAGCCTGGAAATGTCTGGGTGAGCATATGATCTAAAGCCCAGTCGGTGGTGAGTAAGTAGCCTCCTTGGCTGACAAAATCACGAATAGATTGCAGTTTTTCGCGTTTTAGATCGCCGGCACAATTGATAATCAAGACTTTGCAGGAGCCCAAAAGCTCGCTTGAAATTTCACGTGCTTTGACGTGACGATAAGGTATATCCAGCTTTGATAATGTCTTGTCTGCCTTATCCCATTGACCAGCAACTTCAACAACCGGGCTCGACTCACTGACACCACCGGTCAGAAATTGAGGATGGGCTTTTGCTAACCAGGCACGAAAAACAAGGGGATCAACGCGCTCTGAGTGCGCTTTGCCACTGACAGGAGGAAGCTCCTGGTAGTTCGGAATGACAGTCTTTGTCAAATCAACTGAGACTATATTGCCCTGCAAGGGTTTAATATCAGCTCCAGTAGCGCTGCCCTCACTCTTCTTTCTAGAGGGATTTATTGACGGAGCAAGGGGCGGAGTGGCAAAATCGCCTTCCCGCACAAGGCCATTTGAGCCCCCATTGGCTAGGGCTGCAGACAATGTTCCCAGCTGAGCTTGAACAAAAATTGTCAGTATTAACGGAAGGAAAACGCCTCTCAATATGCCCTCTACTTGCTTGCCGCTCTTAGTATAAATTAAGGACGCCGTCAGCGCCGCGCTGTTCCCTTTCTTTCAGTACTCTTGCAAAGCAGGCTCTCTGTCTTGACCTGCTAGTGAAAGTGCTAAAATGTCCCTGTCATTAGGAACAGTGATATTGCAGTAAAGTGAGTGCCAACCATGTTTTCAAAAGCAACTTTCGCTTCTATTTTGGTCAGTTTCACCCTCGCTGGATTTCAAGCGCCAATGCTGGCGGATGTCCCAGCGCAAACGAAAAGTGAGAATCAACAGAAACAAGAGCTGTCTGGCTATTTCATTACTTTTACTGGTAGCGCTCGCTCAGTGAGCAAAGCAAAGCTAAATGGTCAGAATGTCCTCAGCGCTCCAATCGTCACCTTGACTTTGCCTGTAAATGTTTCTGGTTATCTGATACCGGGCGCCAACGAGCTGGCACTCGAATACATCAGTAATCCTAAAGATGCCATGACGATTTTAATTGAGAAGCGCACTGTTGGACCAAAGAAAGAAGAAGTGGCCAAAGTAGTGCTGGCTGCTAACGAGTCAAATGGGGCTGTAGCAAAGAAGACAGTTTCATTTAATTTGCCCAAAGATCAGCCATCACGAGCGATCAAGAGCCTGAGCGATGATGACAAGAAGGCCATTGAAAAAGAATTGCAGAATTACTGGGCGGCATTAAACGAACGAAAGCCAGACAAGCTCAGAGCGCTTTATAAAGATTCTCTCGACGACGAACGAAAACTCAGCCCTGAAAGTGCTGCCTATTTCGATAAGATTCTCAATCGCGAAGCCTCATTATTGCGCAATCCTGGTATCAAATTAGCCCCGCTTGAATCAGCTGGCCTAACTTTCAAGATTGAAGGCGATACAGTCAAGTTGTATAGAGAAGACAAGAAACCATTGCTTACAAGCAATGAAGTCGATGTGCAAATTGAACCAGTGATGATTGAAGTGCAGAAGAAAGCCAAAAACCAATCACAGCCAAAGGCAACAATGAAGCAGCAGATTGTTCGCACACATCTGTATTTCAAACAGAATAGCCAAGACGGCGTTAACCAATGGTCGGTGTCACTGCCACCAAATGCCTAAAAAAATACTCCTTGTCGTTGGTTTACTAATTGGGCTTTCTCTTGTTGTAGCTGGCTACATGCTTGATGCCGAGCTAAAAACACCAATTAGTCACAATGACCAGGATGTAATTGCCGTTGGTCGCGGCATGGCTCTCGATGAAATATTGAGCAAACTTGAGAGTAAAGGCATTTTGCATAAAGCCTTTGTGCTCAAGCTCTATGTGCGGCTTTCCGGACTCAAGCCAGTTATTCGAGCAGGCGACTATCGCTTCGCCTCTCCGATCGCTCCCCTTGATGTTCTTAAGACACTTGAGGCTGGAGGTATTGAGCTAAACAAGTTAACTGTAATCGAGGGTTGGACAAGATTTGAAATAGCAGACGCTATGGCAAAACTTAAGAGTTTAAAAGTCGATCGCAAACAGGCCCTAGCTCTCATGAATAAAACCAGTTTGATTTCCGATATTGATCCGATGGTCAACAATCTTGAGGGTTATCTTTTTCCTGATACCTACTTTGTGCAGTCTGATACCAAGGCCGAAGAGCTGATAAAGGCAATGGTTGACCGCTTCCGCACAGTCTGGAGTAAACTGCCAAACCCCTCTAAGCTAACAGCCCACAAAGCAATCACAATGGCCTCTATTGTCGAGACAGAAGCGAAACTAGAGGATGAGCGGCCCATTATTGCTTCAGTCATAAACAATCGCATTGCTCGCCGCATGCCTCTAGCGATGGACTCTACCATTGTTTACGCCTCAAAAATGATTGGTAAGTGGAAAGGCAACGGCATCGTTTATCAAAGCGATCTTGATTTAAAAACGCCCTACAATACACGCAAGTACTACGGCTTGCCGCCAGGTCCCGTTGGCTCTCCTGGACAGAGTTCAATCACTGCAGCACTGATGCCGGCATCGAGCAGCTATATCTATTATGTGCGCGACCCAGCTTTCAACAATGGCAAACATAATTTTTATTCCAATGCCCAAGACTTCGAAATTGGCGTGCAAAAGTTGAGAGCTTGGGAAGCCAGTCAAAAGAAAAATAACCACTAACTAAAGAGTAATTTTGCCTTCATAGCTTGGAACTCGTCTTCGCTGATCATGCCAGTTTCGCGCAATTTCCCAAGCTGCTCTAGGTCGCCAACTACATCGGGTTTTGCAGTGCTGGATGCATTGCCTGAACATGCGGCTTTGTCATTCTCTTGTGCGTTATCTTCTGACTTGGTCATCTCTCCCCTTGCTTGTCGCGATAACGTAGCCAATTCAAGCAGGATGACAAACGCACTTGGTGTTCAATAACACAGTTTGGAAAGCGTTTGGAGATGGCAAAGACTTGAGATTCCGAGTCACTTACTCAGTACTTTTTGAAATCTTTCTTGCTTATATGAGCGTGACAGCCTTTGGTTTCGTCGACGACTTGCGATATTTCAAAGTCAGTAGCCGCGCTCAAGTAAGCCATAGCGCTAGCAGGGTCCATTCCCATTTTGTCTACAAGAAATTTTATGGAAGCCCGCACGGTTTTTTTCATAGCCAAGTTTAAATCTGGATCCAAGCCAATAGGGATCCAATAGTCAGGTGTCTCCGCAAAAGGCTCTTTAAACGGGCCTTTACCAGGAATGGCAGGATCTCCGGCCTTTAGTAGCGTCAATCTAAGCTTAGTTCTGAGCGATGCTTCTAAGGCTGTAAGGGCTACTTCTCCATCACCTTGATTAAAGTGAGGATCTCCAATGAAGAACATGCCTCCTGCTAATTCAATCGGTAAGTACAAAGATGTGTTCGGTACAAGATCTTTGAGATCAAGGTTGCCACCGTACGAAGATGGCGGGATAGAATTGACACTATCTGTAGTATCTGGTGCCACACCCATGGTTCCCATGAATGGCTGAATGGGAAAATGCACACTCTTAGCAGAAGCTGTATGTATTTCGCCGTACATTTTGCCTTCAACATTTTTGATTGGCACAAAGGTAAAGACGTTGCCATACAACTCCGGGTGCTCCTTACTTGCACCCGGCTTAGGACCATCATTCTGGGGAAACTCACCGGGCAAGGCACCCTTGCCGTGGCGATTACCAACAATGCCATAGGGTACTCTCGGTATGAGCGAAATAACGTCAACTTTCAGGACATCGCCTGGTTGCGCACCCTCTACAGCAACCGGCCCCATGATTATATGGGGGCCATCGGTGACCATGTTATGCTCGGTTTTCGAGGCGCAGATCTCAACAGCATCATCAAGTACATCAGAGCGCTTAACGCCAAACTTGCCAAAGAACTTGACAGGGTCTCGGCCTTGATCTTCTACCATCCCCTCAGAAGACAGGGTGTCAAAAGTAATCAAACTCTTAGAGGGCACTGTCAATATGGGCTTGGAATCCTTATTTGGAAGAAGTCCCCAGCGCATGGTGGCAAGTGTAGCCGGAACGTAATACTCACCATTAGGTAGTTTGCATGGACTACTATGCATGCGCTGCAAGACAGCACCGGAGCCGATGTTGGCGGCAGCCAATTGACGACTTAAGTGTCCGTCACTCTGTGCGAAACTGGGATTAATGAAGAGAGTCGTGAAAAGAAGTGAAAACGAGTAGGCATAGAATCTTCTACTCTGTAGAGACAAGAATCTTTTCTGCATCATTTATTGCTCCTAAAATCACTCATTTGGGGGATATGCAAAAAAGAAATAGCTTAGGCATTCTTGAACGCCGTATTGCTCGTTAATCTAGCGCCTGTAGCAATTCTACCAGCCCAGTGTTGAGCATATTGCTCATAGCTCGTAAATCAAACAGCATTGTTACTCGCGCTGTGAGAAGCTTAATTGACTCATACCGCTGGCGGTGGCGCGATCCAAGAGCGGATACTTGTTCTACTGTGGAAGTCTTTTTGATATTGATAGGAAGTATTTTTGCTGTCTCCCAGTACTCGGTCAATTGCTGGCGCCTGGTCAAGCCACCCGCGGCATCGGTGGCAGGAGAGTTGAGATATTGCCACAAAATAGGCGACAGCTTCTCGCTATCAGGGGCCTCAAGTCCTAGAGTTTGCCCCAATAAATTAGCCTCAGGTTTTGAATGCCTAGTGCCCCCGCGCTGCTGGTATAAAGCAAGGAGAGCTAGGCTTCCAACCGTTAGGCCAGAAACAATATTAAGCCGATTGCCATTAAGTATCATATGGCGATTTTTCGTTTGTTCCAAAGGACCGTCAATAATGGTGCTGAGAATGCTCAGTTGCAAGAAGTTCGCATTTGTAGTTAATGACACGGCCAAATCTCTTTCGCGAGTGAGCTTATCGAGAGCCTGTTGCTCAAAAGTGATCTCTCTATCGAATTTTGCGGAAGCCGACCGCAATTCTAGTCCAGTGGTCATGATTTTTCGAACAAGCGACAGCTGGAGCCCAAGAGTTTCCTGATCATAGTTATCCACTGACCTAGTCTTCTTGTATTCAAGTAGCCTGTAGACTTGATCCTCGATACCCATCAATTTTGCCGCTTCTTGGGCTTGAGGTGTAAGCTCACCACTGGCAAAAGCGGCTGTGCTTGGAAGAAATGTAAGGAGGGCGGCCGAAAATATTGCTAGGATAGAACTCCGTACACTAAATTTGTCGCACGCAAATTGAGTAATCATAGATACATCAAAAGACATAGCCACCCCCATTCCGTACCACTATTCTGTACAGAGGAGAAGTTCAAGCACCTCTCCTTGAAATGACTCTAGCTCCTTTTTCAACGAATGAAGGAGCGCAATGCGATTTTTGACGACGTTTATAGTGTCGTACTTATGTGATGGCATGGCAGAAACTGCCTGAAGATTTTTGGCAGAGTCTAAGTTTAAGGTTGTAACCTTCGCCTCTTTCCACCTATTGTTGAGCAACTCCCGACGTGACTTGCCATCGCTCGAACCTGGAGGTGGCGAATTGAGAAGACTTGATACAAACGGCGAAAATCGACAATCGTCAGCCGGATTAAGGTCGAGTATTTCCGCTAGAGAATTTGGTCCCATATCTGATTTTCTCTTGAAGCCATGCATCTGCCACATGGCGAGCAGAGTGAGGGCTGTTCCGTTGCCCCCAGAAATTACAAATTTGCGATCCCCAGCATAAGAATGTCTACTCAAGTAAAGCCGACCGGCAACGATACCGAGAATACCTGACTGGAGGAAATTCGCATCATAAGTCTTTTGCAGCCATCTTGCTCTACTCTGCAATAGGTCAGAGAGAACCACATGGTAGCTGTAATAGAGATCTTCATCGACTTTGTCACTAGCTACCTGTACTTCCAAAGCACCTCTGAGCGACCTTTCGAGCAATCGCAATTCTAATTCGCTTAATCTTTTACTCGGGCTACCAGTTTGCTTCAACTGACTCAGTTCAGCTATACATGGTTGCAACTTCAGAAGATTTGCCATCTCAGCAGCACCAGCGCTGCAATTGATAATGCTTGCAGTCACGCCGGACGACTCTGTGCCAGGCATTGGAACGCTTTCTAACTGATCGAGCAGACAGAGTAGCTGACGATCGAAGTCCTGAACAGCAGTATGGAGTGACCACAGCAATAGAATGCGCGACCTCAGTAATTTTATGCTAGCTTTCTTCCGATCTTTGATGGAACAAAGATCCTCTTTCTTCGTTGCATCAATTTTATAACTGCTCAGCCAGGTAGCAAACAGTACCTCTCTTCGAGATTTGTTCGAACCCGGTGCAGCTGCATCCAGATACTTGGAGACCAAAGGGGGCATACCGCTGGCATCGACGGGGCCACCGTCGACTATATTGGCCAATACTTTTGGAGGAGAAACGTTGCTGGCTTTGGCAACAGCTCCATGTAATCTTGAGAACGTTGATATCGCAGTGTTGAGCGATCCACTAATAGTGGTAAATATTGCTGATGTGACAAATTGATCATGGATACGCATGAAGGGTTCAAGCGTATAAAAAGTGGAAATTTGAGCGAAGTTGGCGGTGTTGAAGAGCTGGTTCACGAAGTGTTCTCGCCGCTCTTCCTTTTGCATAATGTCATAGGTATAGGCGCGTTCAACGTCAAGCTTGTTGCAAGCCTGACGTACTTCCAGCACGGCGCGCAAAATCTTTCTCAAAATTGCAGCCCTTAGAACTAGCAGTTCTTCAGAAGAGCAGTCCGAATTGCTTCGAAGAAAAAGAAGTCGATCAACTTTCTCCTGGATACCCAGACTTTGAGCCGCTTGCATAGCCTCAGATCGCTTAAAAGTACTCCTGTCGACGGCAAGACTGGGAGGGGCCAAAATAAGCCCGCAGAGAATTGTCGAAAATAGACGTTTTAATAACACGTTTAGATTAGACCACTGTAGGGCGCCCTGGTCAAATCCAAGGGGCCTCATGACAGCTGGCACTTCAGCAGAATAAGCTTTGGTCTAAAGAATGGAGCGAACCACGCCACCATCTACCCTGAGAGCTGCTCCATTAGTGGCAGCAGCTAATGGGCTACAGACATAAGCGACCATACTGGCGACTTCTTCAGAAGTCGCTAAGCGCTTCAACAGTGATGTTGGTCTTATTTTTTCGAAAAGCTCTTTTTCTACCGATTCGGCATTAGTATTACCCTGCTTAGCCATCTCTTTAATGAACTGCTCAACGCCCTCAGATGCAGTTGGCCCAGGTAGTACAGAGTTGACTGTGATTCTCGTTCCAACGGTGGTCTCGGCTAGACCTCTAGCAACAGCAATCTGGGCGGTTTTAGTAACACCATAGTGAATCATTTCACTAGGAATATTTACACCAGACTCACTAGAAATAAAGACAATGCGGCCCCAATCGCGCTTGCGCATGCCCTCGATATAATGTCGGCTTAAGCGTATTCCACTCATGACATTGACTTCGAAAGTATGGAGCCAGTCTTCGTCAGTAATTTGAGCGAACTCTTTAGGCTCATAGATACCTACATTGTTAATGAGAATATCAACGTCTGGTAGCTCAGAAATTAGTTTGTTCGCCCCCTCGGCAGTAGCCAGATCGGAGACTAAGCCATAAGCAGTGCCGCTAGTACCGGCGCTGGCATGCAGGCGCTTCAAAGCTTCATCTACCCGCAACTGTGTACGACCATTGAGGTAAACAGTGGCACCTTCTTTGTAGAGCAACTCGGCAATAGCATAGCCGATTCCTGCCGATGACCCGGTTACTAGCGCTCTAAGGCCTTTCAGCTGCAAATCCATTATCTTTCTCTCCCAAGATTCTGTTAAAGACTAGCATTTTTGCCCCAGCTTATAAGCTAGCCTAAACATCTATGTCGCAATGAAACCTAGCCGAAGATCAATCACTGGAGAGCGAACATGCCAGATGAGAATGTCCAGCCGTTTGACACAAGACTCACTGCTGAGGAAATTAAAGGTCAAATCGCTGCGTGGGCCAATCGCATGGCCATGGCAAAGCAACAGGGTAACGAAGAATTGCTTAAGCAAGCGCTTGAGCGTAGGCAGTCATACGAGAACCAGCTAGCCCGGCTTCAAGAATTTGAAGTTGATGACAAATAGATAGAGTAAACAATGATAACCTCGTTTATTCGCAGCCTACTGAAAGAACTCACAGCGGCCTTCAATCCCAGTGAGTGGGGTGCGGTGAGCAAAAAGCTGCAAGGGACAGATAGGCGAACATTCTTATTGACGCTTCGCAACCTAATACCGCAACTACTAATTTATTATGTTCTTCTTTCGCCGATGGTTGCAGCACCTCTGTATAACATGATGCTGTTTCATCCCAGCATGGCTGGTGCTTATAGAGCCCATAGCATCGTTGGCACAGAAATTGAAAATGTCTATTTTCGCAGTCAAAACGGCTCCAAACTTCATGGTTGGTATTTGCCAGTCGCCAATGGTAAGCGAGTGGTCTTAATTAATCACGGCAACGGTGGCAATTTGACAAATAGAATGCCCCTCATAGCCATGTTTCTGCGTCAGGGCTTTTCGGTTTTCATCTATGACTATCAAGGGTATGGCCTCAGTGCCGGCTCACCTTCAATTACTCACATGAGAGAGGACGGCGCAGCAGCCTTTGCCTGGTTGCTATCAAACAAGCACTACCGCGAACAAGACATAGTTGTGTTTGGTGAATCGCTTGGAACAGGCATCGCCTGCAACCTATCATCCCATAGAAAGGTGAATGCAATCATTCTGCAATCGGCCTACACATCGCTTCGCGCACTCGCTCGCCTAAAACTCTTCTGGCTTAATCTCTATCCCGATGCACTATTCTCTTCAGAGGAACAGCTCGACAATACGAAGGCTTTAACTCAACCTCACGCCCCCCTTTTGCTGCTTCATGGTGTTCGCGACAAAGTAATACCAATTGTCTACTCTGAGACACTTTATTCACTGGCACAACCAGCAAAAACGTTGGTCAGACTTGAGCACGCCGGACACAACGACATATATGATGTCGACTTCGATCAATACACGACCTCAGTGCACCAGTTCCTCGGTGCTCCAATGTCAAATTGAATTCCCTACTCGACTTCTTGCTTGAGAACTTTTACAGATAAACGTTGCTTTAGTGTTGCCATCGTATCTGGTGCAGTTTGCAATGCCCTCAGGTCTTCACTGGAAATCATCTTCCGGCCCTGGGCTAAAATTTCAGTGTCAATTGATAGCACTCCATCCTTGATTTCGCGATGGCGCGCTAAATTTACCAAAGTGCGCAAATGCTCAACGTTATAGCCTGTGGTCATCGGCGCAGAATGACTTCCCGCTTCAATACCGTTTGTTAGTACTGCCAAAACCGAGCCATCGCGGCCGACAATGGGGCCACCAGAATTACCATGATAGGTTTTCATAGTAAAACCAATTCTAGACTGGCCTGTATAGGCAAGATAATTCAAACTTCCAGGCGAGATCACCGGCAACTCAGCATGCACAGGGTAGCCAATAGCGGCAGCTCTTTTCGATTCAGCCTGCAGTGGAGTGCCCAACTTAAGTGCGTCGAAGCGAAAAGCTGGATTGCCAGCTATCTTAAGAACAGCCAGGTCAGCACCCTGGTCAATAGCAACAACACTTGCTTCATAAGAGCGGCCGCCAAATAGTCTAATCACTTGCTTGTTATGCTCTAAACCTGCGACAACGTGGTAACTAGTGGCCAGGAGGCGTTTCTCGCTATCGACAAAGAAGCCAGAACCAAGAGCCTGGCCATCGCCAGCATGCACACGCACAACACTACTTTTAGACGATTCATAAATTCGGGCCAACCAGCTATCACTAGCTACCTTGACTAGACCAGGTATATTCTCGCCAGCTTTAGCGCTCTCAGCTATTGGTTTGACCGAAGCAAAGGCTGGTAGTTCTACCTTGGTCAAGCTTTCAAGTGAGTTCATAGCAGCTTTGCCGGCTTTCGGCCCAAACTTAGCGGTCATCCCCAGGGCCAGTACACCGGCCCCGGCCATGGTCACTTGTTCTTTTGAAAGGTTTGGTGCACTATTGGCGAAACGCTCCCACCAGTCAACTAAATGACCAGTGCTGGCAGCATCTTTCTCTCTCTCATCCGCCACACCTTTATCCGGGTGGGCTTCTCCGCTTTTCGGCATGGCTAAAATATTCCCCAAGCGGCCCCAGTTGAATCACAGTCTTTATCACCCAAGAGCTAGCCTATGCCCACAAAATCGCGTTTACAGCTCCACCAGCAGCTCTCCAGCCAGCTAGCAGGCTATAGTGAGAGCGCTCTGGCGGCTTTATTGCAAAAGGCCACACCTTTGCACGAAGGAGTGGGCGGTACTTCTTCGATAATAAAAATTGACGAGCATATGGTCTTTGTTAAACGAATTGCCCTCACCGACCTTGAGCGAGATACAGAGAACTTCTTGTCTACAGCAAATATCTTCGGCCTGCCTTTGTTTTTTCAATACCGCCTGGGGTCGGCGGGCTTCGGAGCCGGTCGAGAGCTAGCTGCTCACAAGCTAGCCACCGAGTGGGTAATTTCCGGTGTGTGCACTAATTTCCCCCTCTTATATCACTGGCGAATTCTGGAAGGAAAAAGGCCCGATACCATCACTCCTCGCCAAGTTGAAGACCTTAATATAGCTGTTGAATTCTGGGACAATTCAGCGGCAGTGCGCCATCGTTTGGAGGCACTGCATGAGGCTTCAGCTCATCTGCTCTTGTTTCTTGAATATATTCCAGAAACGCTTCATCAGTGGCTACTAGGTCAGCTAGGCAACGATAGTAATTGCGCCGACAGGGCTGTGGCCCAAGTGGAGAGAGACTGCATTGCCACTTCGGCCTTCTTCCGAGCAAATAATTTTGTTCACTTTGATGCCCACTTCAATAACATTCTTAGCAACGGCAATCTTTACTATAGCGATTTCGGCTTAGCACTATCAGAACAATTTGATTTAGAGAAAGAAGAAGTAGATTTCTTGAGGCACCATCGCTCTTACGATCGCTGCGTATCAGCCGTTAGCTTAATTCAAACTCTGATGCTGCACTTTTATGGCCAGGGGAAATGGTTAACTCACCTGCGCGCATTTATCAACAGCAATGGAGCCAGACCAGAAACAATGACACCATTTCTAGAGTCAAAAATAAAAACTTACGCACCAATAGCTTTTCGCCTGAGCGAGTTCTATCAACAATTAGACACTGAAACAAAGTCAGCAATTTATCCGGCTGAAGCGCTTGAACAAACGCTAAAAGAAATAGACGATGGCTGTAACTAAATCAAACGATCGCAAATTAAAGATCAAATCTCTCATTTGCAATATTCAATTTGTGTGATACAACTGTTATATCGGCATAGAGCAATGAGCCCGGCGGGCCATTTTTAATGGGTATTTAATCGTGAACTTCTGGACAGAGCGAAAGACAAGCGAGAAACGGTCATAAAGACTGTTCGGTTTTGTGTGCTTTTCCACTAGAGGTTTTCGATAATGCATCATTTGCAATCCAGTAGTTTCTTTTATTTGTTTTCGCAAAGCCTCACTCTGGCTGCGTTTCAGCGCGTCGAAACGGGGCGTGAACGAGAGCGAAAGCGCAAGAGAGAGAGCTTGCGAAAACGACGGCGCTTGACTTAGATCGAGCGCGAGGAACAAAACGTCACTTATTGCTGCCATCATCAGTGGTGGCTAGGCTTGGCGCGTCCATAATCTCTAATTTTTAGACTCATGCAAAACTAGCCCTGGTAGCTCAGCGGACAGAGCAGCACACTACGGATGTGCGTTGTCGGGAGTTCGAATCTCTCCCAGGGTGTATCTCTCAGTAACTCAGAGGCCAGAGTAGCCGACTTTTAATCGGTTAGTCGCAGGTTCGACTCCTGCCTGGGAGAATTTGGCGCCATCTTCTAATGGTTAGGAAGCTGGTTTTTCACACCAGAGATACGGGTTCGATTCCCGTTGGCGCTAATAATAGTATGGTGTTTTGACGGTCCAAGGGTTGCCCTTATAGTTCTGATGGAGAATTTGAAATGCTTGTTTGGAAATAGCGCTAGTCTTCTCATCAGTGGCACCTAATTTGGTGGCTCTGACAATCAAGTGTAAAGCTTCGGGTACTCTAGGGTCACTCAGATGCTTGCGAGCATAGTCAATCACAACTTTACCCAGATAGTCAGGCCCAGTACCATAGGCATTGATTGCTGCTATCTCAGCTTTAGCCTTGGTTAACTCTGCCGCCTTGAGAAACTGCTGACCAGCAAACTTCGCTTCCTTATCAGCTTCAATGGGGCTCCACCAATTGTCTTGATAGTCATCGATTTTGCCAAACTCGGTGGTTCTCGCAACTCCAGCAGTTACATAGGGTCTAGAGCCAGGGTTCTTCAGCAATAAATAGGCTGCTGAAAATTCCTTGCTATCGGCAGCGGCCGCATCATATCGAGCAAGCAAGCCCGCCAGGGCTGGCATATATTGCTTGAGCAGAACGCTAGCCTTGGCCGAACTGGCCTGGTCGTGCAACAGAATAGAACGACAGAATACAGCTTGAGCGATGTCTTTACGCAGTGCCGCTGGCACCTGTTGCGACTGAGCTGCTTGAAGAAAGAGGCTGAGAGGAAGCTTTTGATTGATAGCAACGGCACCTTCGGGGCGCAACATTGACGGCAGGGTAGGGTAGCCCTGCACCTCACTCTTTTTCTGGTCGAGTTTTTGCCACTGTTCAGAAAGATCATGCGATTCTGCATCGCTAACAATCATCGCTGGTGAGCGGTAAGACAAAGTGATCATCTGTTCAAGAGATTTAGCTAACATTAGCTTTTGCAGATTCAAGGCATTCATCGCCGATGGTGCCTTGGTAGCAGCCAGAGCACTATCAATAGCAGCTACTGCCTGGTCATTATGGCCTTGCGCCGAAAGCACACGAGCCCTCTGCGAATTTGCTGTCACATAAGCTGGGCTTGACTTTTCGACCTTTGCCAGAGCCTCAAGAATCTCCCCAGCATAGGGTTCTTTACCTGTGAGTTTAGAGCCTACACAAAGCAACCAGGCAAGATTCTTCTTCTCTTGATAGCGACTGTGAGCGTGTTCAATACTAGCCTTGTCACTGTTTGAAAAGGTCCAGATCCAGTCAGTCATATCATCGCCATGCATTGCCGCAGCAAGCTTGGCATCATCGACAGTGTGCGTCTCACTAGCTTCTTCAGAATCTTCTTTGAAGGCACTATCAAGTATGTAAATATAGCCGTCCATGTCTTGGTAGAGGCTATTATCACCAGCAGCAATTTTCTTGCTTAGCTGCACCAGGGTAGTCGCCGGGTCTAGCCTTAAGCCAACAAAGTTGAGCAGACCTTCTATCCCTTCTTTCATAGAAGCCATATTGGGGTCGGCCTGCAATTCCAGTAACTTGCTGTGGGCTGCCAGCAAAGCCACCTGGTCAATACCCTTACTGGTGCTGACAGTGGCTTTGCGAATCAAGCAACGAGCCACTAAATATGCTGAAACTTTCTGATAGGGAGAGTCACCATCTAGGGCAATGGCAGCAAATTGCTTGGCTGCCTCATCGAAATTTTTAGCATAAAAATTGGCAGCAGCAATCTGATAGGCTCTATCTCTTTTAACTTCTTCAGAGGCATTGGCTGGAGCAGGAGATGGCAGTGGTGGTTCTTTGCCTTGAGCTTTTAACTTGTAATCATATTGTGGTGCGCCGCAATGACAAAAGACACTATCTTGGGCGGAGAGCCATTCTTTTACGGCTGCACTGCCGGCACCATATTTTGCAACTTTTTCTTGCAGCGTTTTTACTGCTTGCTTAAAGGCATCGTCGTTGCAATTTAGATAAGGACTATAGTCATCGTTAGAGCCAGCTGAACGATAGGGATAGAGGCTCTCAGAAGAATCAGCTTTGAGACCAAAGGTCTTTTTACGCGTGCTCAGCCAAAGGTCAACGGCACTATCGCTGTCGGAGCTGCTAGCGTCACCAAGGCGAAAGCGCCAGAAATTCAAGATCTGCTCACGCTCAGCAGCACTGAGAGGCTTATCGTTCAAATAGCGATAGGCCACAACTAAATATGAGCGAGCAAACGTAGGCTCAACCAGGGCGAGATTTCCCTCAGCGTAGAGCCGAAATGGCAGGTCGGGGTGAAGAGTGGCAGAGAAAAGAGCTTCATCGTAGAAGGGCCCGCAGGCAAGCGCTGGCTGCATACCGCTAGTCAATGTGCAGGCAAGTAATGTCAAAACTGTACTCTTAAGAAAGCCTGAGCGCTTCACCTTAAATGCCATTGTTTTTCTCCTTAAGTAAATTTTGGTCGACTAGTTTTCCGGCGTATTTTATACGGTCGTGCTGCCAGCCCGGCGAGCAAAATAGATAGATGCGATCTAGATTTTTGAGCTTGGTGGATATCAGCGAAACCGTTGCGGCCTCACTAAGCGAAAAACCGAGGGCGCAATGACCATTGAAGGGCCCCGGCAAATTATCTTGCAACAAGCGCAGGGCTTGTTCTTTGCCCACCCCCATGGTGAAGAACATAGGTACGACATAATCTACAGGCAAGCGGTCATTGGCAATTGCTTGTCTGAGCCACGGATCGCCTTGACACCATGAGGCTAAGGCGGTCATAGATAAAGTAAGACCCAGCGGCAACCGAGCCCGCAACTGCTTTAGTAGATGCACATAGAAGGGTCGTTCTAATTGCTTGGCATCAAAGTCAATCTGTAAGCCATCGTAGTGACTGTGAGCAAGGACGAGATTGACGATGGAGTGGGCTAGCTTGGCACTAACCTCCTCCATTTTGCTCTCATCGGGCATTTGCTTTACTTCTACCCGAGCCACAGCTTCGCGGTAGCAGCCAGGTGGCAACTGCAATTGAGAGAGGCGGGGCTCAAGGGAAATTTTGTTTTGATCAACAGTAAAGCGGCCAACCAGCAGCGCCACCCCGACTTTGCTGGTATCAATTGCGCTAAGGTCTTCGATTTTTTGCCACGACCAGAGCATTATGCGCGGCGGATTTCCCGCAGGCTGCGCCCCCTGCTCTGGTAGCTGGGCAGCATCAGCGCGCATAGTGCTGAGGAGAAGCACTAGCAGCGAAACGACAATAGAACTAATTCTGAACACTATTTACCAGCGAAAAACTGAGCGAGACTACTACTTTGCTTGGCTTTGAAATTGGTGCCTATGGTGGCAAATTCTATTGTCTTGGCAGCACTTCTGCGGCCAGAGGGCATAGGATGTGCAGCAATGAAGGCTTTCAAAGTTTCTAGCTGGCCGGGCTTATTGAAATTGCGACAGGCTTCAACAATATCTGGCATTTTTCGTTCGCCCACTTTGTCATAAATTTCTTGCCAGTGCTCACCAAGAAACTTAAAGGCGGCAGCTTGACTGTCGCTGCTACCAATTAAGCGTGCCAACAAATGCGGCACATCTTGGGCCTTAACTTCTTTGTTGAAACACAGGTTAAGGGCTTTCTCAACACACTCTTTGTCTCTGAAAGCTGCCAAAGCAAATAAATTGCGATTACGGGCTTCAGGAGTTGTGGAATTTCTCCAGGCTTCCTCAATGCGCACAAACTCATCGCTGTCACCGTTGTAGGCCATTACTTGAACTATAGGAGAAAGCAAATCGCCGTCTAAAGACTTGTCGTCAGCCAAGTAGGCTTCAAACTTATCGCGACAGAAGGCAATGACTTGCTTGTCATTGCCAATGGTGCCTAAAGTCTTGATTAAGCGCGATCGCAATTCAGCAGTCAGATCATCATCGCCAGGCTTGCGCTCGTAGCCAAGGCGGTCTAGCTGTGGCTTAAGGCATTTGACGACAAAGGCCTGGTAACCACTTTTGCTAGCGGGCTCAAGCAATTGCTCCAATTCACTTATTTGAGATATTGTCAGTCCGAGCACATAGGGATCTTGATCTGTCGCGAATTTCTCAAGGCTCTGCAAATAAAGATCAATGGGCAACAAACCAGCTACGGAAGTGGCAAACAGATCGCTGAGAAGAGAGACTCGCTCGCTAACCGTAAGCAACTCCGGCAGGTTCTTTTCTTGCAGACGAGACAATTGCAGCGAGCTATAGCCGGTACGGAAATAACCATTGCCCGTGGCGTTGACCATGAGCGGCTCTTTAGCTCCTTCGAGCGCAAACTGTTCTTTGGCTAAAGTGAGGAGAATTGCCTGATTACTAGAAGTTTTCGGGGAGCCCTCTTGCGCCTTAACAGCCAGGGGAATCTGCCAGGGAATTAAAGCGGTTTTTGCTTTGCCGGAAGCTAAATCTTGAGCACTATCGAGGAAGAACCGCTTTTGACTCACATCGAACTTGAGCGCCGTGTTCTTCTTTGCTGCAGGCTTCGTATCTAAACCATACGAAACAATGGGGCAACCGGGCTGATGCACCCAGGCATCCATCAGCTTAGCCACATCAACTTGACCCTTCTTGCTGTCTTTAGACTTCTTCTTAGTTGAAGCGCTATCAGCACTGCTGCCACTGGCACTTGATAGAGCGTCCCAGAGATCAGTAGTTGAGGCATTAGCGAAGGCATGGGCCTTCATATAGGTCTGAATGCCTTTCTGGAATTTGTCTTCGCCCAGATAAGTCTCAAGCATGCGCAGAAGTGCTGCACCTTTGCTATAGGTAATTTCGTCAAACATCTCTAGAGCATCGTTAGGCGAATTGACCGGTGACTGCACAGATCTGGTGGCGACAATGGCATCGGCATCAAGGGTGCCCGCCCGCTCCACAGCAAAGTCATCCCAAATACGCCATTCAGGCTTCAAAACGTCTTCAGCTTTGTCAGCCATCCATGTAGCAAAGGCTTCGTTCAACCAGAGATCATCCCACCATTTCATGGTGACTAAGTCGCCAAACCAGAGGTGTGCCATTTCGTGAGCCACGATATTTACCACCCTGGTGCGCGAACTAAGGGCTGAATTTTTTTCGTCTACAAGCAGAGCATTCTCACGAAAAGTTATGGCCCCGAGGTTTTCCATAGCACCAGCAGAGAAATCGGGAATGCCGATCAAATCTAGCTTGTCGAGCGGGTAAGGTTGGCCAAAGTAGTTTTCGTAGTAGGGAAGAAGCTTGGCTGCCGCATCGAGTGCATAAGTAGCAAGCTGGCCTTTGCCCTCAGTAAACCAGACTCTGATTTTCTTGCCGTTCACCACCACCGGCTCAGTACTTTGTAATGGGCCGACAATCAATGCAAATAAGTAAGTAGACATTTTTGGACTGGCCTTAAACGTCACTATCTTCTTGTTCTTGCGTTGGTCTAATTTCTCGAACTCAACGCCAGCATTAGATATGGCTGCTAGTGCTGGGTCAATCGCCACGGTGACTTTAAAAACAGCCTTAGAGGCTGGCTCGTCAAAGCAAGGGAACATGCGCCGAGCGTCTGTTGGCTCCATCTGCGTGGTTGCAATTTTATTCTCTTTGCCGTCTTTGCCTTTGAAAGTAGAAAGATAGAACCCTTCCATTTTGGTTGAGAGTTTGCCATTAAACTTGAGTGCGAGTTCGTACTGTCCTGGTTTTAGAGCCTTAGGCAGCTTCAAGGTGAGTTTCTCGCCCTCCTTATCGCGCACTATTTCAGCTTTAATCCAGTCTCCATGAGCGGGCTTTGTCTGGGCCACAGTAGCTTCAAATACACTGAGGTCCACAGCATTCAAGACAATTTCGGCAGTGCTCTGGCTGACACTAAAGAATAGGGTTTCAGTACCTTCGAATTCACCATTTTCGAGGTCAGGCTCAAAATAGAGGTCGTAGCGCTCCGGTTGACAATTACCTGGCAGCCTCTTGTATTCAAGAGTTTTCACTTTTTTATCATTATTTTGCCCAGCTTCATCGGCCCAAGCAGGGCCAGCCATGGCAGCCCCGGAGAGCAAAGCTAGATTCAAAGTGAGCGAAGCGGCAAGCAGTTTTTTCAAGCGGAAATTCCAAGCCATTTGTGGCTCCCCAGAGAAAGTAAGGCTCTATTTTACTTTCTTGAAAAGCGGTAAGATCCGATCACTGATAAATAATGGAGATAATCGTGTTTTTCAAACAGTTCTATCTTGCCTGTCTAGCCCACGCCTCGTACCTGATTGGCTCTAATGGTGAAGCTTGTGTGGTTGACCCACAACGAGACATTGATGAATATTTGAAAGAAGCGAAAAGCAACGGACTGACCATTAAGTACATTTTTGAGACCCATTTGCATGCCGATTTTGTTAGCGGCCACAAAGAATTAGCAGAGGCTACTGGTGCCAAGATTGTCTTTAGTGATCAGGCTAAGGCCCGCTTTGAGCACGAAGCGGTGGCCGATGGTACCGAGTTTGAGCTCGGAGACCTAACAATCACGACTCTGGCCACTCCCGGGCACACACCGGAGAGCATCTGCTTGCTGGTGAAAGAGAAGAACAGCAGTGAGCCCGCTAAGCTGCTCACTGGCGACACACTCTTTATTGGTGATGTCGGCCGCCCAGATCTTGTGGGCAAATATGGCTTTAGTTCAGAGCAAATGGCAGGAATGCTCTACGACAGCTTGCACAACAAGCTATTGACTTTGCCTGATGAAACAGAGGTCTATCCCGCCCACGGAGCTGGCTCGCTTTGTGGAAAAAATATTTCAAAGGAAAGCTCTTCAACCATTGGCAATCAGCGCAAGTTCAACTATGCCTTACAGCCTATGACCAAAGAGCAATTCGTCACCATGCTGACGGCCCAACTACCTGAAGTTCCAGCTTACTTTCCTCTTGCTGTTGAAGCCAACCGCAGCGGTGCGGCTTCATTGAACGATCTCAAAAAAGCTGTAGCGATGCAGCCCAAAGATGTTGAAGCTGCTGTTGCCGCAAGCAGCACACCCAGCACAATAATATTAGATACCCGCTCACCAGCTGAGTTTGGCCAGGGTCATATTCCTGGAGCATATAGCGTTGGTCTGGGTGGACAGTTTGCTTCTTGGTGCGGCACCGTCATTGATGCCCAAAGTAACATCATTTTGGTACTCAGCGAAGACACCCAGGCAGATGAAGCAGTGCTGCGTCTAGCCAGAGCTGGCCTAGAAAATGTTGTCGCTTATCTTAGTGGTGGCATGGAGGCCTGGCAAAAAGCCGGACTGAAAGTTGAGAAGGTTGAACAAATTACGGTAGAGGAATTAGCCCAGCAGCTTCAAGCAAATCCAGAGTTGCGCGTCCTTGATGTGCGCAGACCAGGGGAATATGCCTCTGGTCATGTACCGCAAGCTAAGAATATTTCTTTGTCAGAATTAGAGCAGCAATTAGAGGCGGTTGAGAGGGGCGTAAAGACTGCTGTAATTTGTGCCGGTGGTTACCGCTCTAGCATGGCTGTTAGCTTGCTTAAAAGACACGGCTTTAGTGAGCTAGTCAATGTCATTGGTGGCACTGCCGCCTGGCAGAAAGCTCAACTACCAGTGCAGACTGAAGCTACCGCGTGCTCCGCCAGCTGAGGACGTCAATTGAACGGCGATACCAAGCTTTCTGAAGCACTCAAGGCCAGTCCAGATATTCTTGAGTATGTCATCAGTCTAAATCCTCATGACTTTGAAAGGTTGCGCAATCCCTTGCTAAACAAAGTTATGCCGACCCGAATTTCACTGCGGCGCTTAGCCACCATGGTCGGCATGAGCGAAAGCGAGTTTGTCGCCAAGAT
>Ga0075444_10000235_pt1 | contig 32371 bp, 41 predicted proteins | sample CoawatmetaG01DNA_FD_76836 | JGI IMG/M metagenome (GOLD analysis project Ga0075444, IMG submission 76836) | Marine microbial communities from the West Antarctic Peninsula - Coastal water metaG017-DNA | ecosystem: Environmental > Aquatic > Marine > Coastal | place: Atlantic Ocean: West Antarctic... | reverse complement strand
GCCCAACATGGGTGATCGTGCCCCAAGCACCGCCAGACGCAGCAAACGCCTGCGCGTCAGTTGATGTGGTTGTCCCGCCGGGGGATGTGGCAGCAGCCATCGTGACTGCCTTGCGAGCATAGCCGTTACCGGATACCTCAGTGCCGCCACCACTGTCAGCAGGGGCCGCAGTGTATAGACCGAGAAACCATGCGGTAGGCCGTGTAGCCGTACCCGTGGTCATAAGAAAGTCGAGAACTAGTTTTTCGCCGAAGTCTGATAATGCTGACATAGTAGGGTATCCTTATTATGTTACTTTGTACCAAATGTCTCCATCTGACCCGCCAGCGGGAGATGAGGTTGAGACGGTGATTTTTGCTGCCAGAGCAGCAGTAGCCCTTGCCGCTGCCTTCGCTGAGTGATGTAGCGCCGAATAACCTGTGCCGTCCACAGTGGTGTCTTCCACCGTAGTTGCCCACTCTTTAGCAGCGCCTCTTGATGCCGTAGATGTTACATTCGTACCACCAATGGCCCAAGCCTTAGAACTAAAGTCTGAGCCTGTTACAGCACCATTAACTTTAACAGCATAGTTGGTTGCGAGTGTTCCTTGAACCGTTGCTTTAGCTGAATAGTGCAAGGCTGAGAATGTCCCTGCCCCTGCAACAGTATCGTCTTCTGGATTAGAAGCCCATTCTTTCGCGGCTCCTTTGCTCGAAGTGTCGGTTACGCCCGTTCCACCAATCGCCCAAGCCTTTGAACTATGGTCACTACCTGATGCAGCACCGTCAACTTTAACTGCGTAAGCCGCAGCAAGCACTGCACTAGCAGCAGATTCATCCGCTTTAGTAGACGCAGTAACCGCACTTGCAGCCGCTGCCGTACCCAAGCTGTCTAAATCTTCTGTAGAATTTTCCAAAGCTGTAGCGCCTGCGTTCCACTGCAATCCTTTACCGGCAGATGGCTCTGGCATAACTGTAGTGCCGGTGCCTGTGTACGTGTCTGGGTATTTAAAAGAAAGATCAAGATCTGTTTCTTGTTCTTGATTAATCATAGTTAAACGGTCAAGAGCATTTTCATGTGAGGCCGCAGGAAAAGAATCGTTTTCTACATAATCCGTGCCTTGAGTTTGTGTAGTAATCCGGCGGATATGCCATTGCACTGTATTGGGCGGAGCAGTTTGCGCCGTGACAGTACCCGAAGAGTTGTTGCCTCCACTTACTGTGTAATGGGTAGTAACCGTCTTTGTCGTTTCTACACCTGTTGCTATGACACGTTCAATCACTTCTATTTCGGCTGTGGTTGACGCACCAAAGAAGGCAAACGTAACAGGAAACGAAGTTGTAGATCCATTTCCATTGTAGCTAACTGTTGTTGTTGTACTTGATATTGTCATGTTATTTCCTCAGTTGCGATATTACCACAGTTTTGTTTAATTTCCACCTAATACATTGTTAACGCTTTCTTCAATTTTATCGAACCCATTTCTTACTATCATAAGATTTTGATACGGCAATAAGCGCCGAAATGAGGTGGTGCTTTTATCGTTCCAATCGTCTGTTTCGCCATCAATATTAGGTATAGTTGCTGCTGCAATATCTCCTGCCGTACCAAGCAACGCTGCAAATGTTCCTGCTGATGGGCCAAAAGCTGCACTAAACATATTTCGTGATGCGTATCGGCTCATAGGTTGTTTGCCAAAGAACTGCCCAACGCCAATATGCCCACGGGTTGCTTTTTCTACAATGTTATGAGCCTCAAACAACCAGCCAGTTGCACCTGATCTATCTATACCTTCAAGTATCCACTTTTCTGGGTTTTCTAAAGGATTCGCAACTTCTCTTCCGGCATCCGCTTCTTTGGCTGCGTAGCTTAATCCACCTAAAGCAATTGATAACATTAAACCATTCATAGCTGCAATGTCACTTTGCTGAAGACCCGATAACAACATCCGCTGTGTTGCTGCTACTGCAAAAGATTTAAACTGAAACATAACTTTTCCAATTGGAGTTGATGCCCATAAAGGAATATCTTGTCCGGGAGTTATAATTGTTCTTTCAATGTCACGGCCAAGACCAGATTGGAATATTGTGTATGCCTCTTGATCGTCCCATTTTAAAGCGTTGGAAAATTCCATGCCGCCTTCTTTACTGCCGTGTCTATCAATTTGTTTTAAAATAGCTTTTCCAGATCTTTTGTCTATAAAGCTGCTTCGTAGATACTCTATCTCTTTCTTACTAATTGTGCCGGCTGCTTCATTCCGCATTGCTTTAATCATACGAGCATGGGAAACAGCGCCAGTAATTTGTTTTGCTGCCGTGTTCCAAGGGGCCATTAACGATACCATTCCAAACGTATCAGAAATAGTGCCTAACCCCCGTTCAAACTTTGACTCACGAGCAATATCGTCTTGGATGCCGGCCATGCGTTGCGCTCTAGAATTCATAACCATATCAGTTGCTAAACCAAAAGAACGTATATCTTCCATAACTTTTGACATCTGGCCCATGTTTGTAATCAAAGGAAGAAACCCGTCACCAAAAGCTCTTAGTACACCATGCACCATAACAGGGCGAGCGGCATCTGGTATCGCAGACAATGACATTCCACCTAACAGTCTTACATAATTTAGGTGTCGGATTGCTGTCGAAGCTCTATACGCCCAATGTGATGGGTTGTCTGGCAGACCGTATACTCCGCGTTCTCTGTCTCTAATTGCCTCAAGATCCTCACGATCTCGTTTTAATCCTTTAGCCCAATCTCGTGATTTAGGGTTAGTCGGGTCAATTGGCTGGCGCACCCCGTTAGCGTCTACTTTGCCCAGCTTGATGCTGTCTTGTTTTGCAATACTGTACCAATCTTCAGTAACTTCTTTTAATTGTTTAGTCATATTGACATCACCAAACTTGCTTGCAATTTCAATGTCTGGTGCCATCGATCTTACTAACATTCGGCCAAGAATTTCGATATCACTTTCAAGAAACTCGGCTATATCTTTATCAGGGATAGTAAAGCTTCGTTGCTTAAATGGGCCACCAAGTGCCGAGCCTACACTGCGTTTGTTTATTGAGTCGGCTAGGTTTACATCGTATGGCAATCGTGCGCCGCCGGTGCCCGTAACATGCTCTGATATATCTCTTGCAAAATCGCGTAATTCTTCTGCGCTCATTCTTGATTCAAACTCATCTTTAAATTGTAACTTACGGCGTTCAGTCAGTTTCTTAATATCTTTCTGTAATTCTTTTCGCAATTCTTTAGATGCAGCCCGTGCAGCTTTTTGAGCGGCGTTCCGTACTTCTGTGCGAACACCGGCTTTGATTTCTGCCATTGCCGCAGCAGATGCAGCTTCTGGGTTTTTCGCTAAGTCTTCTAAACGTTTTGCCTGCGCCTTGGCTGATCGTTCAAATGCCTTTTGAGAAGCAATCATAGCTTCTTCTTCAATAGCTTTAATAGTTGCGTCATCAACAGTGGCGCGTGTTCCACTACTTATTGTTCCAGCTTCCCCACCTTCTTTGGCTAACGGAGATGTAATGTCATCTCTAATAGTCTGCACTAATGGAGCATCTTCACCCAAATCTCTAACGGCTACTTCTACCGCCTCATCAGCAATTTCGGAAATAGCAGCGCGAACTTCTAGATCAACCATGTCTTCTAGTTCATCTCTAAACTTCTTAGAAAATGCTTTGTTAGCAGCAGCGGTAGCTTTGGCAGTAATGTCAGGAAGCTTAATGTCTAATTCGCTGCCAGCGCCGGATCTTTCTATTGCAGCATCGATGGCCTTGTTAATTTCTTCACGGGCTGCTTTAGTTACGCCTGCTGATGTTGCAGTCTCTACATCTCTAATTTGCTGCCTTGTCCCACGCGCACTTGTCTTTAATGCTCCTGCTTCATCTTCAAATGTGCCCATCCGTAAATTAGCTTCATCTTGCCTGCGTCTTAGCCAATTTGTAGTAACATCAACAAAGCCTGTTCCGTCAGGAGTTTCCATTTTACCTTGGATTAACTCTTTCTTGTATACGCGGTTTAAGTAAGACATTGCAGTCTCAACCTTAACATCTTCTGGAAGCAACCCTTGCTTAATAGCAGCATCCTTTAAAGGATTAAAAACGGTCTTCCGCCAGTGTTGAGCTAACTGTTGAACTTCAGGTATTGGATCGATGTCATCGTTACGCATTGCTTTTCCAACAGCTTCTCTAAACTGTTTAAAGCTCATTTTATCTTTATGCTTGCCGGCAACCCTTTCTAAGCCAATACGTACAATGCTTCCATGAGATTTTTCAAAGCCCTTTACGTATTGGGTGTAGAGGTTATCAGTCTGTTTAAGTGATTCGTATAATGGGGCTTGCCAGTTAGCTATTAATCGTTGGACAGGGACTTCAACGGCTCCGCCCATTTCATCTCCGGCACGGGCCAATGGGTTTTCTGCTAAACCGGACAATGTGTTTCTTGCTGCTAATGATTTACTTTGGATTAATCTAATAGTAGGGTCTTGGAATCCAACTAGCTTTAACGCGGCTCTAACACCGGGATTTAATCTTAAACCTTTTCTATCTAAACGCTCATTGTATATTCGTTGTATTACTTCTTCATCTTTAGACGCACCGTGGACTTTTCCAGACACAACATCATCGTCAACAGATTTCCGTATTGCCGCTAACGTAGCTTCATCTAATTCGTCTACCGCAGCAGCGCCAACAGATCCACCGTATCCTATGTTCATGTCATCTTCGACACCACGGGTTAAAGCATCAAATGTTGAAGTTTGCCCTCTGGCCTTACTAGCTTTTACTGCACCAATGGCACCACCAAGAACCCCAGTTAAGAATGTGCCGGCAGCTATATTTAAAGCAACTTCTCCGCCTGTGCGTGTAAGCTGAGTGTTGTACAATAAACTTTCTGTTAAAGAAGATGCAACAAAACCGGTGGTGCCTAATTGGAGAGCGCCTTTAACAATTTGACCACCTTTATAGGCTTTGTATCCAACACCGCCCAAAGGAACTAAATTAATAGGGTCTGCAATTCCTGCGGCAAGCATAGCTACCCAGCCATAATCGTCTTCATGCAAAGATTGCTTCATCTCTAATTCATCAGTAATTTTATTGTCTATGCGGTTAAAGTCCTCTGCGTTTCTAGCTAACAGGTAATCGTCTGTGTAACCTTCACGGTCAAGAGGAATATTGTTTGTAATACTAAAAGTTGGATCATACTCACCAATTGGGTCTTCCATGTTTAATAGAGAGCCAATAGTATTTTCCATGTTAAAAGCGTCAGGAATTGTTTCTGTAAAGAAATCACGATCAGTTGTAGTTTGGATATCCATAGGAGATGCTAATGGCAAACCTCTTGTTGTGTTTTCTTCTTCAATAAAGGGCATTAGTTTTCTCTAGCCTCCCGCACAGCATTTAAGGTAGCTAAATTTTTACGATCTTGTTCTTCGCTTTCATCTTCGCGTCTTGCAGTTTCAATTAAATACCGTTGGCGCGCAGGAGAGGTTTCGTAGTTAGGATAAAAAGCTTTCTTTTGAGTGTGCAATCTTCCATCGTTTCCTTTAATAATAACTGTATATGTTGGCTTACCGTTGACAGTCTGTGTAGGATGAGGCGTAAAAATAATTCTGTCGGCTAAACCTTCAGCTACCATAGAATTATCAGACATATCTAACACAGCTTGTTCTTTCATCCATTTTGAATTTTCTTCTGCGTTCATTCCCGGAGCAGCATACATAAGTTCGGGTGGGCGGCGCACAAAGTTTGGTTTTCCACTCATATACGAAACGCCCCACGTTCCCTTCATCTGCTTAAATGCAAGATCTCTTGATACTTCCATGTCTCCAGTTAGCTCATAATAAGTTTGAGCAGTACGGTCAAAAGACCCTTTAAATTCTGGTGGAATATTAGATGCGTTAGAGCCAAAGAACTCTTTAACGTCCCAAGTATCATCTTTTTGAATAAGTTTATTTAATGCTTTGCTGCCAACAGTTTCTTTCCCGTCTTTCTTGCCGCTTATCGCTTTGTAAGAAGCGCGGCGATCTTGAACTTTTGCTTTGCCTTCTGCACTGGTAGTTTGCATAACTAGCTTGTGAGCTTCTTTTGGGTCTACGCCATCATTCACCATGTCCAGCATCATTCTGCCAACAGCGTATTGTTGCTCTGAAAACATACCAGAGTCTTGTGGCCGTGCAGATTGTATTCGCGCCATCATATCGGCGGATTGCAATACTGTTGCTGGATCTTGTGATCTTAACCCTCCAGTTATGTCTTGCTCGACGGACGCTGGCACTTTGCCCGTATTTACAATAATTCCAACCATGTCATCCAATGCGCCAGACATAATAGCATCTCTGTCTTCTGGGTTTTCTGCGGCTTCTTCCTGTGCAGCAGATATAATACCCGCAGAAACTTGACGGTAATAAACATCAAAAGATGCAGAATCTTTTGCGTTTAAATCTCTCAAAACATTTTCAGGGTCTGCGGCCACGGCGGCAAATTCTTGAAACAACAATGCTTCGTGACGGCCTGCATTTAAACCACTGTCTAATTTAGTTGTAATTGTTGACCATTCGGCAGGAGTTAACTGGGCAGGGTTACCGTCTGGTAAAGCTCTTCTTCTGTCGGCTTCGCTTTGAAGATTACTACGTTGTTGTTCTGTTGAAACGTTTCGCACTTCTCTGGCAAAATCCACATATCCTATAGTACGAATACGTTCTTGGTGTTTTAATTTTACTCTAGAATCTTGCTTATCCCAAGAATCAAATGCTTTAGTAGCTTCTTTGTATCTTTTACCAAGCCATTGTTGTTTTTCCTCAAGTTCTTCCAATGGAACTTGCCCGTGTGCAACACTGCGAATGTAATCTGTTACTGCAAAATCTTTTTCTTGGTTTTGGTGGTCTTTCTTGCTTTGTGTCCACCACTTGTCTAGTTTAGCCATTGCCTTTGTATCACCAATTGCTTGTGCAGCCGCCATTGCTTCTCGATTTTCTAACGCATTTAAAACTTTTGAATATTCAGCTTCATTCTCAATAAACCCAACATCCCTAAACAAATCAATGTCTGTCCTTTCAAGGTTGCCTTGAAACGCCTGACGCGTAAGATCACCAATATCAAGGCTATGTTTGTTTGATTTTAACTTCTTATCGTGCCCACTTAGGTTTAAAGATTTACGTGTTGCCGTGCGTAAAGCAGAGTTTAAGGAGTTAATTGATCCTGCCTTGCCCGCATATAAACGTGTGTCGCTCGCAATCCTATCTCTCAAAGCTTCTAAATCAGCGGGTTTTACTGATGGGTCACCGGACAACAATTTACCTGTTATTACAGCAACTTCTACAGCTTGTTGAGATGCTATATTTTTAAGTTCATTTGACGCAGTAGTTTCTTGATCGCGATTAAGATCTGCCTTTCGTGAAACAGCGTATTTTTCTAAAGTTTGAAAGTCTTTTGGATTAAGCCGGTCATTATAGACACTGCCGCCGTCTGCCATTTGTTTAAGAATGTCATCTAAGGCTTCTGGAGTTTGGGCTTTTGTTATTGTACCCTTAGCACCAGCAAAATCAATTTCTTCTAACGAATTTTTGAGAAGGTTTGCTTTGTCAACTTCGCTGTACCGTTTATTCTTAATATCAAGAACTGCATTTTTGGCTAAAATGCGTTGCGCTTCCCATGTCTCTGGGCGAGATCCTGCTGCGTTAGCATAATCCGTTGTTGTACTTTCAAAATCTTGTGCAATTTTAAGACCTGATGATTTAGATTGGTAGGTCATGCTTCTAGCAAGGTACGTGTTGTTCATCCCCATTAGCTGTGATTTCATATTATCACGAACTGATTCTGGAGCGCTATCTAAAATAGTTTTTGTCTTTTCACTGTACGTTGTGCGAACATTTTCTATATGCCCGTCAGCGCCAAGTGGAGCGGCTTTTTCTAACTTTTCAACAGCTTTAAGCATCTCCCTTTGGTATGTCGCTATGGACAGGTTTTTCCAACTTACGTCTTTAGCATCTTGTGCTATCTTTTGCTGTGCAGCGACTTTTGAGTAAAGATCAATACCTTTGCCAATAGCTTCTCCAACAGCTTGTGACCCAAAATCATCAGCTTGAAATTGAGTGCGGATTTGTGCTGTTCCACGCGCACCCGCGCCTCTTAATCCCTCTTGTTTCTGGTAAAGTTTAATTCTAGGCATTAACTTAACATCCTTTTGGTAACCGTAGTACTATCTTATAAAACAGCATAACCAGCACCGAGCAAAGAAATGCCGGCACCTACATAAGCGGATTTAGCCTGAGATGCCCCACGCCATTGCGCTATTTTACCATCGTATTCTTTCATTACGGCTTGAGCTTCCATAGCGTTTGAGTCTAATTCACTGCTGTAAAGAGCCGTTTGAGCATCCAATTCAATATCGCCTGCCGTTGAGCCAAGAATTTCTAAAGGAGTTCCCGTCATTTGCACTCCGCCTTTTGCGTATCCAACTCTTTGCGCTGCTAAAACTTTTTCTCCTCTTTCTCTAATGCGCCGAGCATCAAATTCGCCCTTTTGTTGAGCGGTTATCTTTTGGTTTCTTATAAGTGCTGCATTGTAATTAGCTACGCCGGCATTTGCGTCACCAGATTGTTGCGCGGCCTTGCCACCTAAAGCGCCCATTACGGCACTTCCAGCCATAGAAATTGCCATCATTGTTAGCGGGTCTGCACCCATTATATCACCCGTTTGTCTTCAGGTGCGCGAATAACCCACGCACACTTAGTGGAAGTGGTTGTTGTTGTCTTATATACACGGTTCCTTCGCGATTGTAACCATCTGCAAAGTCTATTCGTAAGTCTCCAGAAAACAATCCTGTCGGGTTATCCATAAGATCTGAGCTATTCCTAAACGGGATAGTATCAACTTGCCCATCTCTCCGGCCAACCTCTATACCCAAAGATCTATAAAGCCTAATAACTACTTCATGGATGCGCTTAATTTTACCTTGTGCTGTGCCGTCTTGTGATCCAGCTTCTATGCGTTGTGTCTCTAGTTCACTAGTGTAGCCAAGGCCAACATGAACAATTGATGCTGGCGTGTCTAAAGTTATAGCTCCACTAGCAACTGTCTTTGATGCTTGTGCCGCACCATTTCCAAGTATATCTACTAATTGACCTTCAAGATGTGACAGGCCAGAAATGGCGGTTGTCGCTGCTCTTGCTGTTCCGCCTGAAATGTATGCAGTGTGGGCTGAACCGTCTGTATTTAGGTGTGCCGTTCCGCCAGATGTAAATGTTGTAAATCCTGAACTATCTACGCCTATTGTAAATGTGTTTGCATCTACTACAACTATAGTAAACCCATTAGCTTCTAATTCCGTCATTCCGCCTACGTCAAAGAAACCTATCTCATCCCCAGTTGCAAAGCCATGAGCAACACAGGTAACCGAGCTGGGATTAGCTTTTGTTACAGCACTAATTTGTTTTCCGTGGACAGAAGCTATTTCAAAAGTGTTGGTTGTCTTTTCCATTACCCTATATCGCTCGCCGTTTAATTCTGTAGTACCAGCTACTCCGCGTATGTCTACAAGATCCCCGTCTGATAATGTATGCGAGGATGATGTAATAACTACTGGGTCTGCCTTTGTAATGCCAGAGATAACGTTTGGCGCGTTTAGAGATAACCCACTATCTACAAAGAAAGCCTCTTCCTGATCTTCTGTTGATAGGAGTCCCGGCGTTAACATTTCAATATATCTTACTACAGCACCGTTTACAAAGCGTTGGACAGCTATCCAAACCTCATCACGGTTAGAACCGGGAATAGTTGTAACCGATTCCACTTTTGCCTGAGTACCAGCGGCATCTGACGATCCACCAATAATGTGTCTGCACCAAGCGGTTATCTTTTGATCCCTCTGATATGTAAGGGATGTTAATGTGCCATCTGTTAATGGTGCCCAAATAATGCTGTCTGGCTCTTGTTGATATGCCAGTTCTATAAATCCTGTTTCGGAAATATGCTCTGCTAACAAAGTTAAGTCTGGGCTAACAAAAGCGTCACTTTCAAACTGATACACAAATTCTCTAAGTTTACGAGCAGCGCGTTGCATATAAACTACAACGTTTGCAATTCTTAACGGCGCAGTGCCAGCAGACCCGTAATTAGTTTCCCTCACTACTCTTACGTTAGTTGGAGTTAATGCTTCTTCATTTGTTGAAGCAGAAACTTTAAACTCCCCGCCAGCCGTGCCAACTGCCAAAACCTTACCGGGACTTAACCATTGTATAGCGTTAACTTGGTCTGTTGCAATTGTGTATGAAACTGCATCATCGTCTAAATTACCTATGCCGTGAGCATAGTAATCACCACTTTTAGATCCCCATAACGTTTGTGGCTCTGCTGTTGACCCAGCCCAAAACAAACGTTGCTCATAGAAACACACGCTGCTTGGGTAACTACCACCATACCATGCTCCTAGCCGCCACGAAGTTTCGGCAGTAGTTCCACCAAATGCTTTTTGAACTGTACATGCTACAATAGTTGTTGAGGTAATTGAATTAACAACGGCATATCCAGATTGAATGCCGCCTTCAGATATGTACTTCCATGTTACTGTGCCGTCTACTATTTCACTGCCGTTAGATGTTGGCCCACCAGAACTAGCGGTTGTCCCTGCCCTAACGCATTCGTACACACGATCTGAATTTCTTTTTACAATTCCAACTGCATATGCTGTAGATGCAGCCCATACTGAAGCTATGTGACCTATACGTATAACTCTGCCTACATCTGTCGCAACAAACCCAGACCCACCGTTTATGCCTGTAACTGCCGATGCAGTAATGTTTGCACTCCCTGTAGTTGCAGACGGCGTTAACGTTGTTGTTTCTATGTTTTCGTCAAGGTAAGGCCCATCTACAAAAGGAATAGTATCCAAACTCCATGAAGTGTGAGAAGTTCTAGATAACATAGCTGGCGCATGATCTGGATGAGCTATGTATAAAATATCTGCTGATTGAGCAAAACTTAAACTAAACAATTCGGCTTCAGTATAAGTTGTCGAAACCTCTACAGCCGCCGCTGGTGAACCAGATACAATTTGGCCCTGATCTTTATAAAATCTTATGTAGTTTACGCCAAACTCTAAAACATATGCTTGAGTAGTAGAAAATTCAAAGGACACTAAACGAGATTTGCTGGCAGCGGTTTTAACACTAGAAACGTATTGAGTTCCACCGCGTCTGTATGCGCCACCTTGAGGATGAACAAGAAAATTCTTTAACAAACGGCATCCATTACCGTATTGGGCTATGTCTGCGCGAGCTTCTAAAAGAGGGGTAAGTTCCCCTGATGTAAAATTAGTTATTGGGTATGCGGCTGTTGTCATGTTTAAGCCTCAAGGCCGGTAAACGCTATCCTTGAATTTAGCCATGTATCTGCCGTTATATCGTCTGGGGTGCCTTCCGTAGCATCAGCAGTCCGAGCATCTGAAAGTTTGGTGCTAAATAAGTTAAATAGGTCAACAGTCAAAGAACGGTTATCCGTCATAGCAATAGATAGCTCCGCTGCAATTCTGGCTGACAATGCTTCATTAAACAACCGATCAAAGACGTTGGGGTCAGTAACTGCGTAGATATATTTAATTTTTAATGCTGACACGTTACACAAAAGCTGGTCACCTTCTACCGTAAACTTAGCTGTGTCGAGCATATTAGTGCCGAGTAAACGCAAGAAATCAGCCGGCAGAGTGAATTGGCTGTTGTACTCATAAGCTGGCGTTACAGTGTTAGCCGCCAACTCAAGACGTTTAATTGCAAAGTTCCACGGGTGAGCGCGTAATGTTGCGTCACGCATAGGCTCATAGACAAGATTACAAAGCCTTGCAGCTTTGCTATTTTCTGTCAGAGAGGTTATTTGCTCATCACCAACTTTAGCCAGAGCAAGGTTGCACAACTGCACCTCGGATGCCATTTGCCTCTCCTATTGAAAGGGCGGGGAGAATTCCGAAAAACTCCCCCCTACTCAATCAGTCAAGAACCCACAGCATGGTGAGTTCAATCGTACCAGTAGCAGCAGCGCCGGCGGTTACGACAGTGATAGGAATTCCCACCTCATTCGCATCTACAACACTGTTTTTACCTAAAGCTGAAGTCAACGCACAGCCAACCGTTGTAACGGATGTTGAAGCCGCAGCAGCTTTGTATTCGTCAACGTCCAAAGCAACAGCCGTACCAGAAGAATTAACATAAGCCGCATGGCCTACAGATAATGTGGTACTGCCGCCTAAAGCATCGTGAACAACTTCGCCAGAAAGGATACGGGCACCATTCGGAAGGTTGAACATTTCAATTGGGCCAACAGCAAGTGATGCTGCTTCTGCCGATGCGTAAGCAATACGGACACGGCCAGCCTGTTCGTTTGTTTTAATCATTTCCTTTGGGGAATTTTGATCCCACATAGTCTTTTGGGCTGAGTAAGTAGTAGCCATAACTTTAGTCTCCTAGACTAGGGTTAAGAAGGATCACACAAGATGTTGCCAACCTGAATTTCTTCCATACGAGTAGCACCAATGCACATAGAAAAGAACACTTGTGTCGCATGATTTTTGTCAGGGCGTTCAGCAATCCGAGCTACTGGCTCAGTGCCAATTGCAAGTTTAATACCAGACTGAGCAAAGTACAGGACTTGGTCATCAGAGTTAGTATCAGTCTCTATCAATTGAGTGCGAACAAACGTAAAGCCTAAAAACGTATCTACTTGGCCCTGAACAAGGGCTTTTACAGTGTTATAATCACTTGAGGAAATTTCAGTTTCCGCCAAAAGATTAGAAAGCTGCTTTGCGTTAATAATGCAAACACGTTTTTGGTCTGGATCAGATTCGTTTGCATCTAAATTTTCTTTAGCTGCACGAAGTTTTCCAATGTTTAAGCCAGTATCAGCCGCTGGGCTAATGCCTACTTGAACGCCAACTGTCATAGAAGTATCAAATGCGGTAGAAGTAGATCCGTCTACGCCCGTAAAGGCAGTCCCGGTTGCTGCTTCAATAATAGCTGTGTCCATTGCGCGTCCCATAGCGTTTGCAGCAGCTTGGCTGTAAGGGCTAGTAGGGTCAATGAGCATACGAACACGGTCTTCATTGTCAATTAAATCAGCCCAATCGTAGTCAACAAGGCTAACACGCCGACGAGCGTGAGGTGTGTCCATTTGTGGCGTATCCGCATGGCGTGTTGGACGCTTGCGAGCAGCTACTGAACCGATTTGTTCAAAGAAGGCGTTTTTGCCAACGACTGATTCCATGTCAACGCAACCACGTAGACGAGAACCTTTTTGTTGTGACAAGTGGACAACATTGGCAGAATACTGCTCTACGAATGCTGTAGTAATTTGAGTGGACATAATCGTCCCTCCATCAAGGTTAAAACAGGTTTACATTACACGATCTTTGTAGGGTGTCGGTGTAAACCGGCCTATCCTGATGCGAGAAACAGTTGCTAAGGCGACTGTGTCGGTATCTTAGGCTTTTTCCTATCTGGCTGGCGGAGTTCTGGTTTCGCTAAACGCGGCCCCACAGTACGCTGGTCAAACAAGAAATCTGAAATGATTTTAACCTTTTCACAAATAATGTCAACATCATTCCATTCTCTGCTGGAGCAGTGTCTCGCTACCGCTTCCAGCACTCTTAACCGTACTTCAACTTTATCCAACTGCATAACCCCCTACAACATCAGTACCGTGCATCTCTTCCATTAACCCTTGCATGCGTCGAACCATTGCCGGACGTTCAAGGTTATCTTTATCATAAAAGGCTGGGTTGTTTTGTATTTTAGAAATCTCTTCTTTAATCATGTCGGGTGTTTTTGCGTGTTGTTGACCCCCTTCTAACGAGGTATCCCCCATCAGTTTCTCTCCTATTTGTGCAAAAGCTTTAATCAACATTGGGTTATTGCCGGCACCAGTTTCAGCTAAAGCCTGCTCTAGCTCTTCTCCGCCAAATTCACGCACTGCACGTTCTGCCGCACTAAACTTTTGATCATAGGCGTTTCCCCACGCTTTGCGTAGATCTGTCTGAGCAGCTATTAGCTGTTCTTCCGCGGAGTTAACCATGCCCTCAAACTGTGTAGATTGATTGCCTACATACCATCCGTATAACTCGTTTGCCTGCTTTTCTGATAACCCGACTGAATGCGCTTTCTCTTGGAAATCGTTTAGCTGGTTCTCGTCTAGAGCAAATCCATCTGGCATAGTAACTTCATCAAACTTGTAACCTGTTGCGTCTTCTGGCCGGCCTAGCTTGCTGTACATATCTGCCCACTCATCATCACTGTTTGGCATAACTAATTTGTCACGGCCTAGCATCGATGATGCGTTTACATACCCTTTAGCCAAAGATTCAACCGTTGAGTACTTTTGTAAAGAAGCGTTATCGCGCAACTCTTCCGGCAGCGAAGTGCGCCAAGATGATTCTTCAGTTTGATCAACCGTTCCCATCGACGGTGCCGGCGCGGCGGGTTCTTGTACTTCTTCAATTTCTTCACTCATTGTTCAATCTCCTGTGGCAGCGACATAAAGTCTGCTGGCTGATAATGTAAAAGGGATAGAATACGCAACGCACTGTTGCGGATACCCTCGTTAAATGCAGTAGCATGAGGATCGTTTTCAAATGTTGTGCCTAAAACAAACGAATTGGCAACGATGTCGTTTAAGACGCGTTTCCCTTCATCTGTCGTAAACACTAAACGGTAATCTTCACGCCGTTCAGTCAGTTTCTGTTTGTTCATTAGCCTATTTTGGATACCGTATCGAGGACTTCAGCGCCTTGCTGTGCTGAATCTAACCCTTGCTGCAACTGCTGTTGTTCAGCCTGTTGCTGTTTTAACTGCGCCATTTCTTCAGCCGACTTTAAAAGAGATGTAGGAACTCCAAACATATCTCCGAGCCAACGAATCGTGTCCTCGCCATTAATGACTTGGGCAGTTTCAGGTTGCATTTGTATAATAGGAGAAGCTATCTCAAACACTCTTAATAACCCATTAGCATCAGTTTGCTTCTGTGCCCGTGCGAGTGGAGATACATATTCTATATCGTATTCAGCGTCAGCTAGTATTTCTGGTGCTGGCGGAAATTTGCCTCTCCGCATTAAAAGTCCAAATACGCGAGTGACCATTGGCCCAAGCAACTCAGATTGTAACCGGCCTAGTACTGGCCCCATTAATCTTAGCTTTTCTTCTTGCCGCTGCAACACTTCTGTAGCCGTCATTTGCGGCCCTTGTTGCATTTGTAATTGATCAATGTAGAAAGCTGAACGTATTCTGCTCCTAACATCTTGTAGCATTTCTAATCCAATTGGTATGTTTCCGCCTGTTTGCAAAGGAGTTATAGGATCTGAACCCGCCCTGCGAAAGTTAAGCCCTCCAGGAACTGTCTTTACTGGGTTAAGTGCGCCATCATCAGGAACCATAAGGGGTGGGTCAACAATCTTTTGAGCAGCCTTGAGGATAGTCTTAGCCATTTCTTGCAACATTTTAACGTCTGGTAAAGTGGAAACCCCCGGCCCACGGCCATAAGTTTCGCCAGACACTTTTGCCCAGCGCGGAGCAACATAAGGCATTTCTTCAAATCCACCTTGCTCAAGTATATGTTTGCCTTTGGTTAAGATGTAAACAGATGCAACTGGTAAGTCTTTCCGTTGTTTGGAGCCGTGTTCAAAATCTGAGCGAGGTTGAACGCAATGAAGAACCTCAAATGTTGCATCAAGCTTTCCAGAGTCAATTGCCTTTTGAACGTCTTCACCAGAGTTCTCAATTCCCCAACGCTGGCTAATCTGCCGTGCAGTGTATTCAAATTTACGATATACTGTGTCGATAAACCCGCTCATGTCCTCTGCAAGGTAAATCTCTTTTAAATGTTTAGTGGAAAAGTTTAATTCTCCCGATTTAGGATCTTCACCAATAAACATGCCACCAGTTCCAAAAGCAGTCATATCTAAGTATAGTTCGTGGATGTGTGATGAAAATTGTGCTTCTGGTGCATTTAGTGCAACGTAAATTCGGCGTTCAATTTCTTCTAGCCATGAAATAACATCATTGTCTTTCATTAACTCTGAGTCAGTTAAACGCAGCTTAAACCATTTAGATGCAGGGTTTGTTAGCATGCCATGCAATCCGGCACCCAATAATTCATTAGCAACAACAGCAGTAGAATCTACAATACGCAAACCTTTGCGTTGGCCTCTAGTTACAGACTGCGTAAAGTCAGCACGGCGCGGAAATATAACTTCAGCAATTTCTTGCCAATGCGTATCCCAGTTACGGCGGTCACTTTCAAGTGATTCCAACCGCTGTAAATATTGCTCTGCTTTCATTTCTTGTTCCTACCAGATTTCCTTGCGGCTATAGCTACCGCCTGCTTTCGGGTCTTGCCAGCGCCTAATAATACTTTGACGTTGGACTTAAATATCTTTTGTGTTGTTCCATTCTTTAATGGCTTCATGCGCCCAACAATGTTTTGCGTACAACAGGGGCTTCGCTTAAAAGCCCGCGTGAACCTGTCAACATAGTTTTCTGACGGGTAGCTTTGGTTCTTGCGGGTGTTGCGGCTGCGGCGCTTCGCCGAGATTCTGTTTTACTTTTAACAGCCTTCTTCGTTGTAGCCGTTTTTGCGACTGTTTTCTGCGTCTGGATTGCCTCGCGCACGATTTGGTCACCCCCGTCACCTCCATACGCATCGTTAAAATCTACTGAACCGCCGTTTCCTGATGGATTAGACTTAGAAGTGCCCCCCCCGCCAAGGTACGACATAGCAAAAGTTCGTGCGCCACCAACTAAAAATCCGCCGGGAAGTACTGTTTGCGCCGTTGCCAAAACTCGCTCTCCCGGTGTGGCTCTTTTAGAAAATGGGTTAAATGCAATGTCAGCCGCTAACCGTGGAGGCAAATTAGACCTATTTGGCGTAGCCTGTGATTCATTTGCGCTGCCCAAACCAGCGTTGTTTCGCCCACGTAGCGTCTGTGTGCCACGGGCACTGTCACCTGAGTTTCCGCCCCCTGCTCCTGCATCTCCACCCATTATGACCCCAACAATGTTGTTTTCTTAGACTGAGTGTCTTCTAATACACCTTGCCCAGAAGTTAAAATAGTCGATTTCCTACCCGCAGCAGCTAGCCTACGTTTGCGTTCATTGTCTCTAGACGCACGTATATCTTTATTACTAGCTTGTGGTGGTGGCGGCGTAGGTGCCGGTAAAGGCGGGGGTGCCGGAACTTTTGGCGCGCTAAATATTCCACCCATCATAAGACCTTTCGCAATTGAGTTGCAGTGGGATCATAACCTAAAGCTTGGTAAAAGCCAACTACTCTTGTAGTATCTATGCCAGCAGACACTCCAACGCGGATTTCTTTGGCTCCCATAGCCTCTGCCCAAACCTCAAAAGACTCTACAAGACGCTTACCTATTAAGGCTCCACGGCGGTTTTGATCTACAAACAAAAACATTTCTGACGCAGTAAGATCTCTAGAAAAGAACTGTTCGTAAACACAGCCGGCCATCATGCCTTGTATACCGTCTTTGTCATAAACAAGAGCAACATAGTCCAAACTATTTAAATAAGTTTCGCCAAGCCATTTTAATTTGGGAGCAGAGAACGCATGAATTTTATACATAGGGCTTTCTTCGTAGAAACGCCGTCCCATCTCAATTAAAGTTGGGATGTCTTCCCTTGCCATAGGTCTAATCATACGGGAACCAATCGTTAGAATCCGCCAAACCATTGTCCATAGCCATAGGGTTGAACACATCATAATCTTGTTGCGCTATAGTTGGTAGCTCACGATAATTAACAGGATCTCGCAACGAAACGGCAAGATATCTAAATGCGTCACAAGGATGTGAAGTCCAATCATGTATTGGGCGAGATTTAAAAGTCTGTGTTGTAGCGTCAAAATCCGTTCTGTATTGGCGTAAAGCCTCAATACCTCTTGCTGTACGTGATTGATCAAACCAACATCTTGGTAAGATAGAACGAACAGCATTAATCCCGTCTTCGACAGAAAGTTTTGGAACAACCATTATTTGAGTTAAGCCAAGGGAACGTAGGACTTCTAGTCTTGACCGGCCAGAAGACATTTCACGAACTTTAACATCATGCGGGAGATAATGATCACCGTAAGTATAACCTTTTTCACGGAGTACTTGAACATAATGGTTAAGCCCAGTGCCGGAACTTTCGTAGTAATCTATTAGTCTAATTTCTTTACCTACAATTTGTGCAAACCAGATCGATGTCATGTCATCAAGGCCAAGATCCCAACTTGTTATTACCGGCAATGTTGGCTCATAAGGGACAGAAGTAACTTGATTGTCTTTAGTAACTTTCTCCATCAATTTTCCATAATATGCCCCACGGATAGCAGCAGTGAACGAACATTCGTATTCCTGTTCATACTCTTCCTCGGACATATCATTGCGCGCAAACGCAAGCTCGCCAGCATCTACGTATCCAGTTTCAGAAGCTTTATATAAATACCCAGCCCACTGGCCTGTTGTGTCTTTGGCTGCGCGCTCATACAAATCAAAGAAATTATTTTTCCCCTTGGGCGTACCAATAAAACTGGCCGTACCTTTTCTGTCTGAAAGAGCAGGGCGGATAATCTCTGACCACATTTTCGGGGACATTTGTGCATATTCATCCAACACAACGTCATCTAGGTAAATGCCACGGGCCGCATCTGGATTATCTGATCCGTATAATTGAAGCCTACAGCCGTCTAAGAAATCAATGTGCAAATTGCCTTCATTAGGTTTAAATCCCGGCATTGCTGAAAGGTATTCTTTAGCGTAATCCCACGCCACAGTTCGCGCTTGTTTTAAAAGAGGCGCAATATAAGCAACACGGGGGTTCTTTAGCCCTTCTCCGTAACACTGTATAGCTCGACGAACTCCTTGGTTAATTGCCCAAACAGTTTTCCCTGCGCGCCTGTGCCACACTAAAACTTTAAATCGTGTCGGGTCATCGTGCAGTTGTTGCTGCAACGGCCTCGGACTATACGGAACTACTAGTTCTACCATATTACCCCATAAACATTAAAAGAACTCTACGTTTACCAGAACTACGTGCAACCTTATGCTCTAGCCCACTAAACAACAACATATCTAAGTGATGATAGTAAGGCTCACTATCACGAAAGTAAAACCCGCCGCCCTTAAAGCTATCCACCGGACTTAGTAAACAACTCACTGACCATTTGCACCACGGCATATGTCCTTTAGTACCCGTGTCGAAATGCCAAGGGTGCCCCTCTTTCCTCTCCTCAACACGAACATAAGCGCCGTCAACAACCCGCACATCAGCAACAGTAGAACACAAATCAACAAGACGGGCCGGAATGTCATTACTAAAATTAAGGTAACCAGTGAGTCCATTAGCCTCTTCCTGCGTCAAAACATCATGGAAATAATGCATTTACCTACCTAGAGTAGTTAAAACCCCGCGTAAAAACGCATTTTAAAAATAAAATACAACCTTAACTAGCCTTTCGTTTAGGATTGTCAGGGTCTAACTGCTCAATAACCTTGTCATTAATAGCCCTAACGTCTTTTATAGTCTCATCAGGCCTCATAAACCGCACCATAAGTTCACTCATCCTAGGCCCAGCCTCAATCCCAACTACCGTATTACTTTGTGGCTTACCATGCCCATACGCCAACACCAACTCTACAGCCTTCATAACCGCGTTCAAAGGAGCATCCTCATCGTCTAAGATCTTCTCTAAACGCGCTGTAGCCTTGGGACTTAGCCCATCTCGCATAATAGCCTTTAAATCATACGACACCCTATTCTTAGTGCCTTTCTGACGGCCACCGCTCTTTTTACGTTTTTCCATACAACCCCAATAACACGTTCCCCCCCCATTTTCAAAATTTAAAAATTTCTTTTGTGTGTGATGGGATATGGATTCCCGCGGTGTGCGTTTGGGGGTGCCCCCGTCAAAAATGGCTGTATTCTGCGGTTTATTCCGTCGTATAGTGTTCGCCATGCATGCTTAGCCCATTATCGCATAACTTGTATTATGGAAAGTTATCGGTTTTCTGCCATTTTCCGGCATGCCAAACGAAAACATTTCTACAATATCCCATGCATTTCTTTTACCCCGAATCCGTCCCCTGCCACTATTCACTATATAATGCTCTATACTATTTGTTCTGTTACCCCTTGTGTGTTGATTAGATCCGGCGGGTTAGATTGAAAAGGTTTTCCCGCGTTTCATATCAGCATGCATATTAATTCTTGACTCTATACAAGGAGTCCGTGTAATTTTTATACAGTTTTAAACAAAGGGGAATTGATATGATTGAAAACTTAACGATTGTTTGTTTATCAAGCTTTGTTATCGGCTTTGTGTTCACTTGTTTTGCAGCTTTATAGAAACGGGAATCATCATGGGGAGTTTTTACAATGCAAATCGATACTAATGAAAGAGTAAGAGTCCATAAGAATCTGAATACCGGGCAATGGGTAATTAGAAAGAATATTGCCGGTAAAGGTTGGCGCGTGTTTTCTAATCAAATTGAGTCCGTTTGTTTAATCTCAGCGACTCCTATTGTCTCTGAAAAGGGCGCGGAACGTATCAAATCAAAAGGACACCGCGAGGTTATAGCTTGTATAGAAGGGAATTTTGCCGGTTATGACATAGAGGAACGGGAAACCGGTGAATCTATTCATTATAATCCGTTCCGTAATTTCCGCTTTACTTATCAAACCGGCGATATTTGGGAGGGTTCTGACATCGCTATTTTTGGACCGCAGGGTTCTAACTTTAAAGAAGGTATTTTCTAATATGGGATTTTTCAGTTTTAAAACGGACGATACAAACGAATCGATACCTAATATATACCAATCCGCGCATGAGGCCTTTACAGTTTATATGCGCGATAATGCCGGAAATACTTTTATTGAATCGGCATATGATGGTTATGGCGTATTTGGGGGCGTTGATATTTACGAATTAATGGCCGAAATGAATCAGCTCACCATTAGTCGTGATGAAATGATCCATTTGCATTTCAGCAATCGCATTTATTTATATCCGGCATTGTATCGATTTGATGACTCAACGAGTCCCGGTCAAATGATTGACTGTGAATTACAGGGTTATTTCTACGAATTTTAGTGCTGGCGGCGAGTTTTAATCAATCCCATCAAGGTGGGAATCAAGGGAAAGGGAATCACTATGTTACATACTATTGATATCACTAGTACGGAATTAAAAGAGATTGTTATAAACGCTATTAATGGCGCGCTATCGTCACGGGGCAAGAATAAAGGCCGGTTAAAACGTACATGCCCTAAAATGGGAACGGATGAGGCGGCAGCTTGGCAAGCTTTAATGGGATATGCGAATCCTTACAAAATAGGCATGGGGCATATTATTTATTTCACGGAACGTCAGGGCGCTATTTATCGCGCTATTGATGATTCCTTAAAAGGCGTCGATTTGCGCGGTTTAGATTATGACAGAGTTAGATTAGAAATAATGGGGGCATGGTAATGGTTTTAAGTAAATATGATATTTTATCGATCACGGGTTTAATCAAAAATAGAATAGATCACAAAAATTATTTAATTTTAGAGCAGGAATTATATGAATTCGGCGACAAATCAACACAACGTTGCGAAATGTTACGTCGAGATATAGTTCGTTTGAACGAAACACTAAATAAAGTTAATGGGGAATCACTATGATTTATCGAACAGCAACTGAAGTATTAACCGCCATTAAAACCGGCGCATATATTGGTATTATCGCTTATGAAGGAGCTTCACAAATCGACGGACAGCCTATTGTTGCGATTTTTAACCGTATTGTTACTGATTCAGACAACACCAAAACCGGCGCTATGGTTCAATCGTGGATTATGAGATCTGACATTAAACCTATGGATGCATTAAAAACCGGCGCGGATTCATCCGTTTGCGGCGAATGCCCTTTAAGGCCTATTAATAAAGTAAAGCTAAAGGCCGAAGGTAAAAAGCCTTGCTACGTTAAAGTATGGCAAGCGCCGCGCTCAGTATATGAAGCATACAAGAATGGCCGATACTTACGCGCCGGAATCGATTTCCCTTATTCTATTATATCAGATATATTTCAAGGTTTGGCGGTTAGGTTTGGTTCATATGGAGACCCATACGCAATCCCGTTGCGTTTTCTTATGCCAATTGCAAAGGCGGCAAAAACGTTCACCGGATATTCTCACCAATGGAATCGCCCCGATTCATTACCTTATGCCGCCATTACAATGGCAAGCGTTGATAATGCTATTGATATGAAAGCGGCGCACAATAAAGGTTGGCGGACGTTTAGAACACGCAATTTATCAGAAGATATTGATTCTTCTGAATTCATTTGTCCGGCAAGTAAGGAGGGCGGAATCCGTACCAATTGCGTTAATTGCGGTTTATGCGCTGGCGCGGCCAAACAAGCAAAATCACCGATAATTGCATATCATTAAAAGGGGAATCGATATGAGTATTTACGATTATACGAAAAGAGATCCATTATTAACCGAGAAAAGGGAATCCTCTATGTTTATACAAGATGTTAAAATCCGCATTGTTTCTGAATACCAAATAATGAACAGTAAAACCGAGAAATACGATTCGCATTCCGATTACGTTGGCTCTATTAAATTAGATTATGGAATGGATTTAGGGGGTCTTAATGCATTATTAGAATCCCTAGAAAAGATTTATTGTAATGATCTTATTAGATTCATTGTCACGTTTAATACTAATAATCATTAATATGATTTGGGTTTGTGAGTTTTTAACAGCCTTATTATTGTTAACCGTACCATTTGGTTATTTAATCTTGTTTGGGTAAAGGGGGGGGAATTTTTCCCCCCTTTTTATTGCCTGTATGACAGCGAATTTTATTCTGGTATGTTACCCCATATAAAACGGATTCGCGCATGTGGGGGCTATTTTGAAGCTTACACGCTTGATATATATCGCCGGTTATCTTTTTGGCCGTCATAATATCTATAATTCCGCGAATCAAACCGGACTCCCTTTTTACCTTCATAATCGCCATTTCGATTCTTAGCTATTGTAATCGTGACCGGGGGAATCCCTTCAAGGTGCGATTCCTTTTCCGAATCTCCATTGATTACAGCCGCTTCAAGATCTTCTTCAAGTTTTCGATTCCGCCAGACCGTAATGATGTTAAAAGCATTTGCGCCAATTTCGGAGGTGCCTTTTACATCCTCTGTTTTCGGAGCCTCTGTTTGATCGCCTGATTTTCTAGCATGAGCCACAAGGTGGAGGTGGACGGGACGGGACACTACCCAATCGGTGAGGTGGAAAATAGCCTCGTCCTGCGCCTTGTAATCATCAACGCCAATCCCAAGCCGCATAAACGAATCAATAATGAAGGTATCAACGCCGTATCTGCGTCTGGCATATTCAAATACGTCAAGTAGCCGGGAGATCCGTTCTTTGCCTACCAGATTGAACATCCAAAGCTTACCGCCCATCCAATCCAAGGTGGTTTTCAGAAACTCATCTGTTGGAACGTCAATATCTCCAGCCTGTCGAACCATCCGCTTTAATGATTGTGCCGGGGTCATCTCAAGAGAGGCTAAACAGATCTTTGCACCCTGATCCATCATGTCAACGCTGGCATGGGATAGCAGTTGGGATTTACCCGCACCACTTCCGCCTGTCCATAACGTCAATTCGTTTGGTCTGAAATGGATCTTATCTTTTAGACACCCCCAAGGGACAGTATAGCCAACGGTGGATTCAGTCGGATGAAAAGCCTCATGCACTGCGTCATAGAAATCAGCCGCCGATACCAGTTCTTCTGGGTCTAAATACTTAGCTGCGTCAATCGCCCGTGCAACTACATCTGTAGTTATACCGGTGGTCAGGCATTCGTTTGCATCCTTGGCCGGTAGTTCGACAATTTTACAACGGTGCTTTCCCAGCCTTTCTGATATGTCTTCAGCAGCCTCAACGCCGGGGCCGTCCATGTCCATGCATAGGTAAATGGTTTCAAACCTATCAAGGTGGTGGAAGTCATGGTCAATCCAATTGTGTTTACCACCAGAGCCGCCGCCAAACGGAACCGACAATGCAGGATACCCATATTCATACATCGACATGGCATCAATTTCGCCCTCAGTGATGATAATAGTTCGTGCTTCCTGTGGAATAGCTTGCCAACCAAACAATATCGGGCGGCAATTCGCTTCTGTGGGTTTTGGTTTGCCGTTATCGATGTCTCTGGTCTTTGCGAGGTGTAGAACCCCAGCACGAATGAAGGGAAAGACAACAGAGCGCCCTTGTTCACCCACTTTATAGGCGGAAACAGTCTCTTTCGACAATCCACGCCCGTTTAAATACTCCAATACATCCCCAGTAGGTGCGGTGCATTTTGGTTTCTTTGGTAGGGTGAATAATTCACGTTTTGGCTTCTGGAAAACAGGTTTCTCAACGCCCAAATAATCACGGATGTCATCCAGAGCGGCAATCAAGCTTTGACCACGCACTACACACCATAAATCTATGATATCCCCAGCCTGACCGGTGGCGAAATCAGCCCATACCCCAGCCTTGGTTCCTTTGAGGTTTATCGATAGGCTCTCACCTGATTCACCTGACGCTGAACCCACCTTCCATTCGCCGCTGCTTTTCTTGCCTCCCGGCAGCAGCATTTTAACAACTGTCTCTGTCCTGTCGGCAAGTCTGCTCTTTAATTCATGTATTTCCATCTGCCATCTCCTGTTCAGCAATAGAGCAAAGGAAATCACAGTCAGGTGCTATAGGTTTGGTGGTGGGATGATCCGCTGGCACTTCATCAATAAATACCCTCTCCCCCTCTACCCTCGCCAATCTAGAGCCGAGCTTTCTTGACAGTTCAGCCATCCGCTTGAAATCATCAGGGTAACACTTGCGAACCAACGCCCAGTATGACGGGGAAGTCGCTTTTACACATACCTTGCAGTTGGCATTCGGAAAGCCCCACGAATAGGTGATTGGTGGCTGTATACCGGCATCCTCAACCATTGCCAAGCAAGCCTGTTTATTCAAACCGCGCTCAATCAACGGGAACTCACAGGTTAAATGCGGCCAATGCTCAACCAACGCCTTGGCTCTGGTAACGTCAGGCCCATCAGCGGTGTACCCAAAGACATGGATGTCATCTGGTAATTCAAACGCCAACCTCGGTTTAACTTTCAATTCGCCAGTACAAGGCGCACCGGCAATCCCACTAAGATACTTGCGTTTCTCCCATACATCCCAAGTGTCGGTGTACTTTTCACTTTTAAGGATGGTTATCTCTTTGCCAAACCACTCACCACAATCCGCCATGAATCTCTTATTGTCTTCATGTTCAGATCCTGTCTCGCAATACGCTATGATATCTGGATTGGATAACTTGGTAGCAACTGCGCTTGCAGCCCCGCATGAATACCAACTTACTTTTCTCATTAACTTCCCCCTATCTTAATGGCATCCGGCACTATCAAGGCCGTTTCCGCCGTCATCTCTATTATCTCCCCAAAGACTGAATACTTATTCATCTCTACCGGTGCTTGGTCATCCCACAGTTCTTCTTTTAGCCAGTTCTCAGGACGCTTAATGTATGTTTTATCTGTTCCCTGCATCTCTCTGGCATATGCTTCAGCAGCCCTTAACAAGGTTGCCGCATCTGTTTTCCTACACGCCAATCTATATGCAGAGTTGGCCTTCTGTCTATTCTGTTGTCTGGGGTAAGCTGCAAACCACAAAGCAAAATCATCAACATCAACTTCGTTTAAATGTTCCGACATCCCTGCTTCTTGTTTGTCTATTATAAATTCATGCCGGGAATCACCGTTAGGTGTATTTGTCATTGGTGGTGTGTTTATTGGTAGTGTGTTATTGATGTGATGCTCAGTGTCACCCCCCTCTTGATGCCCAGCATCACTACCCATGTGATCGTGAACGATCTTGTATAGCTTAGATCTTTTAGAACCATCGTCGCGAAACCGTTGCACAGACTTAATCCAGCCTGTTTTCTCCAGCGACTTGATGTGACGATTCATGCCCTCTCTGGCAATACCAAGTTGGTCAGCCAAAGTTTTCTGACTTGGGTAGCATTCGCCGTTCTTATCTGCGTATGAACAGAGAAGTGAAAACACCCGTAATTCTGCATGGGTAATAGTTTTGTCTAGGATAGCTAATGTCGGCACTACGCCAAACTTACTGGTCATGGTTTTCTCCTTTGCCTGTCTTTGCCTAAATAAGAGGACGGCACAACTTAGTGCGGCAAAGGAAACACAACAATCTGGTAATTACTCCAAATCGGTGCGCCGTCCTTTTAAACTGTAACAGCTTCAATAATAAAAAGGCAAGAGAAAAGGGGTGCAGTAGTCAAAGCTGCACCCCTCACCTAACAGGGAAGGTATACACAATCGGAAAGGGGTCTAACCGACGATTAGGGAATCTCTGTGTATGCTTATTGTGTATCACGTTTTCTTTCAATCTCAAAGGATAAAACAGCTAATGCGTTAAAAGCTGCGTGTGCAGCATGCGATAAATGGGATTCATCATCATTACCATATGCAATAAGATGCCTAATTGCCGCACGTTTGTAACGTTCTTCACCTTGTGGCACTTCTTTCCAAGCGCCCCAGCCGTAACCTTTAATTTCTGCACCATATTTAACAATATCTGACACTGCGGCCAGTGCGTCAGGAAAAGTTTGCAACACGGTAAGCAAATCATCTTTGCCAGCATCCATTTTAGCGCCGGGATCTCCTATCATCTTGCCCGTAGGGTCACTCTCAACAGTAACATATCCATCTTCTTCTACAATTTCAGGCCATGCCATTCTTTAATAACCTTATCCAAACATGATGGGGAACAACATACATAGGTGCATGCCCATTCTCCCTTAAAACGAGGAAATCATTTTCCCCAAGTGCTTCACGTTGCCATTTAGGCAATTCTTTACGTGCTTTAATCTCGCCACAAAGCGGGGCTTCTTCTTTACCTTTCCAATAAACATCAATGTCATATGAACTGGTAGCTCCAAATTGACCGCGCCGTGCATCAAATCGTTCTGCATGAATGCCAGCTTCTTTGTGTGTGTTAACTATTTCTCGCTCTACTCTAGCCCCTTTGTCTCTACTCATTTTACCCATACTTAGTCTCCAATAATGATCTAAATTGAACGTGTTTCTTATCAATCCAAAAGTTTGGCATATCCATATTACGTAGCTTTTCATATTGAGATCCCACCCCAAACAAAGGCATCTGGATATGCCGGACATAATATGCATGGGTTAAATCCTTGCACACAAATACCATTGTGTCAGGCGGAGGTTTCCAACTATGCACAAACCCAGCAACCAAACGGTCATATTTATGATCTTCAGCGCAAGTCCAGTTTAAAGTGCCTATATGCTTAACATCTATGGTTTTCCCATCCACTATGAAATCACCGTCATCACCCTTGATAGATTCATAAGTATGCCCTCTATGATAATACCCCGGCCTAGTATAAGTAACTCCGTTGTAATGTAAGTACTTAGCAAAAGCATCTTCTGCCGGTTTCCCTGACAAAAACCGCTCAGATTCATGGGAAATGTGTGCTAAGTCATCTTCCAAAGAATTTAGTCTCTTCGTCAAAATCTTGACCAAACAAATACCAGCAACAATCGTCTTTACCCGTGTGTTTAGTGCCGGGAAACCATTTAATACGGCCAACACTGACGATCTTTTCACAATATTTAATCAAGTCACTGGACTGCTTGGTGTGCATCCATGACGCATCAAACAATAGCCAAGTAGGGGCCATGCTGGATAAATGAGTGATTAAAGGATGAAGTATTTTTCTGTCCCACGGTGGGTTGGTTATAAACATATCGCCTTCACAATACGTTACATCAAAAACATTTTTCTGATTTACGCCGGAACCTTGTGGTACAATGTCAGAGCATCCGCCAATATCAAAACCAAAATACTCTAGGTGATTTGCCAACGCACCATCCCCTGCACACGGTTCATCAAAAGTAGACCTAGGTTTAAGATGCCGGAGCAAAGGTTCTACAGCTTCTCTTGGGGTAGGGTAAAAATCCCTTTCTTTTCGTTCAAAATCGCTGCGTTTTCCCATTACATTAGCCCCATTTGAGTGCGCTCATAAGCTTGATTGCTTCTTTGCATCTCTATAAATACCTTCATGGTTTCATACTTGACGGTTGCCAATCCATACTCATGTCGAGCGGTTGCTTTTGCCGCCAGAAACTCACGAAATTCAGTGCATGCTCTTGCCTGACTTTCCGCAGCCGCCTGAGATTTAGCGCCAGCACTCATATATTTTTGCGTGTATTCAGCCAGAACACTTTTCTCAGTATCTTCTAAAGCACGGAAAGCACCTTGAGCATTAGCCCAGATAGCACCGCGTTCCCCTAATTGTGTAGCTAACTTCTCTGCATCAATCATTTTGTTGGCTCCATATTAAACTAAGTGCTAGGACAATATCGCCCTTGGCATTATACAACTCTTCACACAATGCATGGATATCTCGCCCTTCCCAAAACTTCTCTTCTCCAATTTGGTGTTGCATCTTGTGATGTGCAGAACAAAGAGGTATCACCCAAGAATCAGAAGGCTTCATACCCATGCCGCCATTAGTTCTCATTCGTAGGTGAGCAGCCTCAACATGGGGGTTACCACACACTACACATTCTAGTGTACGGATAAATTTTAAGTAATTATTATCACGAATGATACTTTTCTTTAGCATGAAAACCCCTGTATTTCTGCGGCGTGTAACTCTACCATGTATCAAATAATATATCTAGTATCATTTTAACTATTGCTTATATGATATCTATTGTGTACGTTGTTTAAAGGGAAGGAATTAATTATGAATTTAGAAGAAAACAAGTTTATGCTTATTGAGATGGCCTGCCACAACTTAATTGAAACGGCAGATTATGTCATCGAAGAACATCAGCATCATCCTGAAGTAATTAAACCGTGGAAGGAAGCACTTCTTGCGGCAACAGCAAAATTGGTACATGAAATAGGGGGTATGCAATGAAAATTACTAACGTATTAAATCTGCCACAGCCCATTGTGGATGCTGTGCAGAACGATCCGTATGACTCTGGTGAGTCCGACATCTCCGTAACAAGATTAATCTCACCACCAAGACAAGTAGCTCTTGGTCACGAACACGGCAGCAAATTAACGGAAGATTGTGCTGACCGTTTGTTTTCTCTTATGGGGCAAGCCATGCACCATATCTTAGAACGCGGCGGTGACGTTGAAGGAACCCGCATTATTGAGAAGCGGTTGTTTGCTGACGTTGGCGGTTGGAAAATTTCAGGTCAGATTGATATCTGGGAAAATGGCGTTCTGGACGATTATAAATTTACTTCAGTCTGGGAAACCTTGAACGGTTTAAAAGATGAGAAAATTCAGCAGCTTAATATGCTGGCATGGTTATCTCGGCTCAACGGCATCAAAGTAGACAAGATCCGCATTGTAGCTTTGTATCGGGATTGGTCAAAGTCTAAAGCTGAATTTGAACGTGATTATCCCCAGCATCAGATTGGCGTAATAGAAGTCCCTATGTGGGATGATTTTAAAACGGCTGCGTTTATTGATGAGCGTGTAGCCATTCACCAAGCGGCCAGACTAGAACTTCCTTTCTGTACAGATGAGGAAAGATGGCAGCGCGCAACTAAATATGCCGTAATGAAGGAAGGAAGAAAATCGGCATTTCGCCTGCTAGATTCCTCGGATGCAGCAATGATCTATTGTGAAGATAAAGGATTTGCCAATGACGGAGAACTCAAAACAGGATACTATGTGGAAATCCGTAGAGGTGAGGCAACAAGATGCAAACATTATTGTGCAGTTGCCCCTTTCTGCACTCAATTTAACCCTATTCAGGAGTCTTAAAGACATGACTACTCTTATGTTTACTATCGCCGCCCTCTATGATCCCAAAGAAGGAAAGAAAACTGGCAGCATTAAAACCACATCAGACAAGTGGATCTCGTATTGGCCTTCAGACAAATCGCATTTTGCTGTTGGCAACGAATACTCAGCCGTTTGCGCTGTACGGGAATGGGAAGGCAAACAATACTTTACGATTAACTCGCCGGGAAAGAACGGCAGTATTCAATTAAAGTCTGGTGCAGCTACCCCTACCCCATCTCCTGCCCATAACGTTCCCAAGCAGGCTCCTGTAGCCTCTCACGGGGTAGCCAAAGATGAGATGATATCGCGTTTGGCTATTGCTAAATCATGCATTGAAGCTAATCAATCTCAAGCAGACGCAGATTCATGGATGGCGTGGGTAGAAAAGCGAACCCCAGCAACATCAATGCCTGAATACACCCCTGCACAAGAAGAGCAGTTGGCTAACGAAGAAGTATTTGCTGACGTTGGCGGTTGGCAAATTGACGATCAGATTCCCTTCTAATGCTAACAAGGGATTATCTTATTGAGAGCATTGATTCTTTCCTTAAAGCTGCCTCAAGTCCCGGCACAAAGGAAAGGGTTACCACCACATCTTTTGGTGTTAAAGTGGTAAGCAATCCTAACTTGATTCCCCGGCTTCGTGCTGGGGGTGACGTTACTACGCTAACATACGACAGATGTATTGATTATATGGAACGATGGTATCAAAGGAACGGGTATTATGATGAAGAGGAACCCACAAGCTAAGACGCTTTCAGATCGAAAGTATTTCCAACGTGTAGTTAAGGTTAAGCGCCACAAGAAATTATTAAAACAAGTTGCAGAAGAACTCCAACTTGAACAGGAAGAATGGAAAGAAAACAAATGGGAAAAAGAACACGAAGATTCACTCCAAAATCCGAGATAACTGGTAGGCAGGTTATCGTCAGCGCCAATGAAGTCTCCCGGCATACAATGATCCGCAGGGAACTTCGTAATGCTAGGCGTGTGCTGGCAAACCATGAACTGTTTTCCAGTAGCTTGGTGTGCCTATCCGCACGGGTAATAGCTTCTCACGGGAGGAATTACGGAGCATTGTCAAAATGACAGACAAAAGACGCAAACACGCAAATCGTGAAGCGTATGCAGAATATAAGCGGTACATTAGTTCTGAAAAACGGCGCATATTACGCGATCTTACGGACACAGGGCTTGAATACAGGACGTTACAGAAAGCGGCTAGTGAATATAAGTTGACCCCCGAATTTTTATGGGAGAAAATACTAAAAGGGCGCAAGTTCACATCAATGAAAATGAAAACAAAGGTGTAACATTTTGAAACAATTAATCCAACGAATCAAACAATGGTTTTTCACGAAAAGAACGCCAGAAATTCCTCAAAGGAAGAAAACTGGATTGCCAGCAATGGAGCGACGGTTGCAAGCAGCGCGACACATTGTAGACGGTTCTCTGATGGATAAGCCAGATAACTGATAATTCGTGGCGCAGGCACATAAAGTTAAAGGATTGAAAATGAAGAAAATAGCATTAACAATTTTAGTTTTATTAAGTGGATGCGCCCCGACATACGAAACGGGTACATTCGTCTGGGTAGGATGTCACACAGTACATCAAAATCCATCATTAGAAGGCAGTACAGGGTACGCTTTATTCCGCCATTTGGTGAAAGGTGAGCGATTGTACTTGCAGCAAATAAACACGGCTGGGCGTTCTGATGTTACTGTTGGAAAGCCCTGCACTTAATAAAGTTTTAGCTGCCAGCGTTAAGCTTAAGTTGGTTTGACACAGCATTAATTAAGCTTTGATTATATTTGAAAGGCCACGATTGATTAAAATGTTAATGTTTTAATGCTGTGGGTGTTCGCTCGGTGCAACGTGTTTAACGCCTACAAGCCCCCCTCATTGTTGTGTCGCAATGAGAGGTTTTCTTTAAGCTAAGAACAACTCTCGTTCTTGTTTGCGCCTACGCACCAAGCCTTTAATGATCCTGCCTCCTGCCTTACGCCATTTAGGAAACTCATCGGCGGCACTCTCATACTGACCACGGTTTAACTTCATACGTAGAGTAGACTTTTGAAAATTACCAGACCCGACATTGTATATAAAACTGCACAAACTTGAGAACATATTTTCCGTTAGCTCCGATTTGATAAGTTTTCTAATTGCTTTCTCAGAATGGCGCACCTCTCTAAGGAGCAGATACTCGCCTTGCTCTCTCGTAATATCAGAATGGTTAAGGGTAACAGCATCGCCATTATTATCCCATGTAGACCCGTAACCGATCGTAGGCCTTGCGGCACTGCAAAGGTAGGGAGACTTTCGCCACCCCTCGTAGTGCTTAATGAGCTCCAGACCGGACGCATTAATGTGTAGTGCCATTAAAACTACTCCACTTTATTTCCTATTAAAGCTACGGCTACCGAACCAAAAACTTACGACTGCGGCCCAGATTGCTTGGAATTC
>Ga0075444_10000228_pt1 | contig 32760 bp, 28 predicted proteins | sample CoawatmetaG01DNA_FD_76836 | JGI IMG/M metagenome (GOLD analysis project Ga0075444, IMG submission 76836) | Marine microbial communities from the West Antarctic Peninsula - Coastal water metaG017-DNA | ecosystem: Environmental > Aquatic > Marine > Coastal | place: Atlantic Ocean: West Antarctic... | reverse complement strand
TGATTGAAGTTGCCAAACGTGATTTGGTCGCCGCCAACTTTGCCAACCATTGCGATGGGGACATCAGCGTTAGCGGCGGTGATCATCAGGTCTTCGGCTTGGTCAAAGCTACAGGCGATCAAATAGCGGGCTTGGTCTTCGCCAAATAGGGTGGGCGTGTTGTCAGTATCGAGTGTGACGCCGATTTGTGCTTCTTCTGCCAGTTCAAAGGCCGCGAGCGCGAGCCCGCCATCGGATAGGTCCGTGCAGGCGCGGATCATGGTGTGATTGGCGCGGATAAAGTCACCATTGCGTTTCTCAGCCGCAAGATCGACGGGTGGTGCGTCGCCTTCGGCCCGACCGTAGACTTCGGCGAGCAGCGCAGATTGTCCGAGGTGGCCTGCCGTTTCGCCGACAAGCAGCAGCAGGTGACCTTCGCAGATTTGACCAATGATCATATCGTCGGGATGCATGATGATGCCAACCGCCCCAATTGTCGGGGTCGGCAAGATGCCAGTTCCGTCGGTTTCATTATAAAGAGACACGTTGCCGGACACGATTGGCATGTCGAGGACGATGCAGGCTTCTCCGATACCTTGGATTGCACCGACAAATTGGCCCATGATTTCTGGCTTTTCCGGATTTCCAAAGTTCATGTTATCTGTTGTTGCCAGAGGTTTAGCGCCCACGGCTGTCAGGTTTCGGTAAGCTTCGGCGACGGCTTGTTTGCCGCCTTCAACAGGGTTGGCTTTTACATAGCGCGGGGTCACGTCGGACGTAAAGGCCAATGATTTATCGGTGCCATGCACGCGCACAATGCCTGATCCAACGCCCGGTGTGCGGGCCGTGTCGCCCATAACCTGTTGGTCGTATTGTTCATACACCCACTGTTTGCCAGCGTAGTTGGGGCTGGACAGCAGGGCGCGTAAACCATCGATTGGGTTGACGCCAACGACATCTTCAAGCGGCTCGGCGGCTGGGGTTGCCACCCAAGGCCGGTCGTATTCTGGCGCGGAGCCGGACAGCGTGGCCAAGGGCAGGTCGGCTTTGACGTCGCCATTGTGTAGCACCAGAAAGCGGTCTTCGGCGATGGTTTCACCCACGATGGCAAAATCAAGATCCCATTTGACGAAAACGGCGCGGGCTTCTGCTTCGAGTTCTGGTTTTAGAACCATCAGCATGCGCTCTTGGGATTCCGATAGCATCATTTCGTAGGCGGTCATGTTTTCTTCGCGCTGAGGCACGTCTTCGAGGTTGAGCTTAACGCCCAAGCCGCCCTTGTCGCCCATTTCGACAGCAGAGCAGGTCAGGCCAGCGGCCCCCATGTCTTGGATCGAAATCACGGCGCCGGTTGCCATGAGTTCGAGCGTGGCTTCCATCAGGCGTTTTTCAGTAAACGGGTCACCGACTTGCACAGTGGGGCGCTTATCTTCGATCGTGTCATCAAATTCGGCAGATGCCATTGTGGCACCGCCAACGCCGTCGCGGCCTGTTTTGGCCCCAAGATAGACGACGGGCATACCAACGCCGGAGGCCGCAGAGTAAAAGATTTTGTCAGTGTCTGCGATGCCGGCCGCAAACGCGTTCACAAGGCAGTTGCCATTATAGGCGGGGTCAAAGCGGACTTCGCCGCCGACCATAGGTACACCAAAGCAATTGCCGTAGCCGCCAACGCCTGCGACGACGCCGTTGACCAGCTGGCGGGTTTTGTGGTGGCTGGGTTCGCCAAACGACAAAGAGTTCATCGCGGCGACAGGACGTGCGCCCATTGTAAAGACGTCGCGCAAAATGCCGCCAACACCCGTGGCTGCCCCTTGGTAGGGTTCAATGTAGGACGGGTGGTTGTGGCTTTCCATTTTGAAGACCACGCATTGGCCATCGCCGATATCAACGATGCCAGCGTTTTCGCCAGGACCGCAAATGACTTGGGGGCCTGTCGTCGGTAATGTGCGCAGCCATTTTTTGGAGGATTTGTACGAACAATGCTCGTTCCACATGGCTGAAAAGATGCCGAGCTCCGTGAATGTGGGCGTCCGTCCGATGATGTCGAGGATGCGGTCGTATTCGTTGGGCGACAGCCCATGTGAAGCAATCAGATCAGATGTAATGGTTGGTTCGGTCATGGCAGTCCCCTTTGGCATTGTGGGGCTTTTAAGACAGTGGGACCATAAGGGGAAGGTGCAAGCCCTGTGTTTTTGGGATCAGTGCGCTGTGGACAGAAAAATGCCGGGCACAAAGGCCCGGCGAAGTCTAACAGGGAGGTATAAAAGTGATGAGCATTTAAGCATCATCGCATTTAATTGATCGTTTAGTGTGCGTTATATTCTCGTTCAAGAAGAAAACCTGAATCTGTGCGCAAGCCCGATATGCGCCAGGTGCATGGCTGCTTATTAGTTGCAGTATTATGGAGCATTTGCCTCGCGAAGTTTGCGTCGGTGGGCAATGATTTCATCTTGAACAAAGTCACGGAATGCGCTGATCCGTTTTGATTGCCTCAGCTCTTCTGGATAGGCAAGGAATACGGGGACTTCAGCAGATTCGACCTCTGGCATAACGCGCACAAGATCGGGGAAGTCCTCGGTCACATAATCGGGCAAGACTCCAATGCCCAGATTATTCAACACGCCTTGCAGTACACCAAAGTAGTTGTTGACCGTAAACAGGCTCGGCACGTCGTAGGTTAAGAGATGTTGCACAAGCGAAGAGCCCGCAGCGACCTGCGCGGATGACAGACTTTGACAAATCAACCTATGTTTGCTGATGTCTTCCATGACCGTCATGGTACCGTTCTGTTCCATATACTTTTGCGTCGCATAAAGGCGCATGCGCACGGTCATCAGTTTCTTTCGGATCAGGTCGGCCTGCGACGGTTCTTTCATGCGGATGGCGATGTCGGCTTCCCGCATCGGCAAATCGAGAACACGCTCTTCGAGCATCAAATCGATCTTAAGGTCAGGATATTTTTCGTACAGCTTTGGCAGTCGCGGAGCGAGCCAGAGCGTGCCGAACCCAGTTGTGGTTGTGACGCGCAATTCGCCAAATACTTCTTCTTCACTGTCTTTGATCCGCGCGGATGCCGCCTCGAGGCGCTTGTTCATCGATTTGGTGGCATCAAACAACAGCTCACCTTGTTCGGTCAGGATGAGACCACGGGCGTGTCGGTGAAATAAAGTGGCGTTAAACGATTCTTCAAGCGCGCGGATTTGCCGGCTAACGGCGGATTGTGAAAGGTGTAGTGTATCACCGGCGTGTGTCAGGCTGCCGGCGTCGGCGACCGCGTGAAATATTCTTAGCTTATCCCAATCCATGACGTCCCTCTTTCCACACTGTTACCGCTCGCATTGATTGATCATTACGTCATTGGGCAGGTGTGTTGCAAATGAATGTTCATGTCATATTTTGTTTGTAGGTCAGGAATTGTGACCTATACTGATCATGAAGTATTCGCCAAGGGAGGTGCCGCATGGCCCGTCAAGATGTCTCGCTGCATGACAAATACGACCTAACGAAGACCGAAGTTTTGCTGAACGGTACGCAGGCGTTGGTCCGATTGATGTTGATGCAGCGCGCACGTGATGCAGCCGCGGGCCTAAATACGGCCGGGTATGTGACGGGATATCGCGGGTCGCCTTTGGGTGCTGTGGATATGCAGATGAAACGGGCCGCCAAGGATTTGGATGCAGCGCAAGTTACGTTTCAGCTTGGGTTGAACGAGGATCTGGCAGCGACCGCGCTGTGGGGCAGTCAACAAGCGGAGCTGCGCGGTGAAGGCAAATACGATGGCGTTTTCGGCTTATGGTACGGCAAGGGGCCGGGCGTTGATCGGTCTGGGGACGTGATGCGGCATGCAAATATGGCTGGCACATCGCCCCATGGTGGCGTGATCATGGCGATGGGTGATGATCATACCGGCGAAAGCTCGACGACTTTGCATCAATCTGATTTCGCGATGCTGGACGCATATATGCCGATCGTGTCCCCTGCTGGGGTCCAAGAGATTTTGGATTACGGGCAATATGCGTGGGCGTTGTCACGATTCGCGGGCGTTTGGGTTGGCCTGAAAACGATGAAAGACACAATTGAGGTTACGTCTGTTGTTGATGCTGATCCGCACCGAATGCAGTTTATAGAACCCACATTTGATATGCCGGACGGTGGGCTGAATATTCGGCTGGTGGATACCCCGCAATTGCAAGAGGCGCGGATGATCGACCACAAGCGGTTCGCTGCAGAGGCGTTCAGCCGCGCAAACCGGATGGATCAACGTAAATGGGGCAAGGCAGGCGCGCGAATTGGCTTTGTGGCTGCGGGCAAAAACTGGCTTGATTTGACCCATGCCTTATCGCTTTTGGGGTTAAGCGAGGCCGATGCGGCGCAGATGGGGATTACGGCCTATAAGGTCGGGCAAGTTTGGCCATTGGACATGATGTCATTTCATGATTGGGCCGAGGGGCTTGATCTGATCGTTGTCGTGGAGGAAAAGCGAAAGCTTATTGAGGTGCAGGTCAAAGAAGCGCTATTTGATGACCGCGCAGGGCGCCGTGTTTACGGCTGGCATAAAGGTGACGAGCATTCTGAGGGCCGCCGCGAAGAGATATTTCCGACAAAAGCAGATTTGAATCCGATTTGGATTGCGGAAAAGATCGGCGGCATTCTGGTTGAAGAAGGCTGTGCCGCGGCCAGCGTGACAGATGGATTGGCTGCCTTGGCGGCCGCGCGCAGGGCCGATAATGCCCCAGAATTGGCTGCCAGAACGCCGTTCTTTTGTTCTGGTTGCCCGCATAATTCGTCAACCAAAGTACCCGAGGGTAGCCGTGCCTATGCGGGAATTGGCTGCCATTATATGGTGCAGTGGATGGACCGCGACACTGTTGGTTTTACGCAAATGGGCGGCGAGGGTGCAAATTGGGTTGGCGAGGCGCCGTTTAGTACACGCGGCCATGTGTTTCAGAACTTGGGCGATGGTACCTATAACCATTCTGGTGTTCAGGCTATTAGATTTGCGCTGATGGCAGGCACAAATATTACCTACAAAATCCTGTTTAACGACGCGGTTGCGATGACGGGCGGCCAAGGCAATGACGGCGGATTGACTGCAGATCAAATTTGTCGTGAGTTGCTTGCAATGGGTGTTAAAAACGTGGCGTTAGTTTATGATAATAAAGAAGAAATTGACTTTGGATTGTTTCCATCTGACATTTCACGGGACGAGCGTGACCAACTTCCGTTGGTTCAGGATAAGTTGAGTAAAACCAAAGGTGTATCGGCCATTGTTTATGTCCAAACTTGTGCGGCTGAAAAACGCAGGCGACGTAAGCGGGACCAATTCCCCGACCCAGACCGCAGGGTTTTTATTAACACCGATGTTTGTGAAGGATGTGGCGATTGCGGTGTGCAGTCAAACTGCGTTTCGATTGTTCCTGTCGAGACTGAACTAGGACGCAAGCGCGCGATTGATCAGTCTTCGTGTAATAAGGATTTTTCCTGCGTGAACGGTTTCTGCCCGTCTTTTGTGACAATCGAGGGTGCAAAAATTCGCAAGTTCGCGACGTCAGCGATTGAGCTGCCGGACCTACCTGACGCGGTTTTGCCAACCATAAACGGAACCCACAATGTGGTCATTACCGGCATTGGCGGCACGGGCGTTGTGACCATTGGTGCCGTGATGGCGATGGCCGCGCATTTGGATGGCAAAGGCGCCGGCATGATGGAGATGGCGGGGCTCGCTCAGAAGGGTGGCGCCGTTCACATCCACTGCCGTATTGCAGAGAAGCCAACCGATATTGCGGCTATACGCGTGTCCACAGGTGAATGTGATACGTTAATCGGTGGCGATCTGGTCGTCAGCGCTGGCGCAAAAACGATCGGCCTTATGCGCACGGGACGGACGCGCGGAGTTGTGAATACCCATGAGATACTTACTGGGGAGTTTACGCGAAATACGGAATTTAGGCTTCCGACGGATCAGTTGCGGATGTCGTTGGAGGCGCGGCTTAGTGATCGCTTGGCAATGTTTGATGCATCAAAGCTGGCGCAAGAGCTGTTGGGCGACAGTATTTATTCAAATATGATGGTGTTTGGAGCTGCTTGGCAACAAGGCGGGGTTCCCATTTCGTACGGCGCAATTACACGCGCGATTGAATTGAATGGGGCCTCGGTTACGCAAAATTTGGCGGCGTTTGCATATGGCCGTTGGGCCGTCTTGTATCCAGATGATGCGGCAGAAATTTCTGGTGCCAAAAATGTGGAAGCACCCAAGTCCGTTGATGAAGTTATCGCGTTTTGCGCCGATCAATTGACCGCGTATCAAGGGCCAAAGTTGGCGCAGTCGTATCTTGATTTTGTTGCCCGGTTTGATGACGCCGAGTTGCAGGAGGCCGTGGCAAGATCGTACCACAAGCTGCTGTCATATAAGGATGAATATGAAGTTGCCCGTTTGTTAACACAGACCAAGCACCAAGCCGAGGCGGCGTTTGATGGCGACTTAAAGCTATCGTTCCATTTGGCGCCGCCAATTTTGTCAAAGACGGGACCAGATGGTCGCCCAGTCAAACGCATATTTGGCCCAATGATTGCGCGAATGTTCCCCTTGCTTGCACGGTTAAAGGTGTTGCGCGGGACCCCGTTTGATTTATTTGGCTATAGCGCCGAACGTAAAATGGAGCGTGCTTTGATCAGGCAATATGAAACAGATATGAAGCGCGTTTTGGCCGGTAAAATTGTCGGTGGAACTGCGACTGCTCTTGCACGCTTGCCAATGGACATTCGTGGGTTTGGACCGGTTAAGGATGCGGCTGTGAAAAAAGTGGCATTGAAACGCGATGCTTTGCTTGCGGCGTAATGTGACATAAATCTCCACTACACGCGGTCGGCAAAGCAAGGTACACACGACCTAACAACGAGGGGAGCCGAGATGGCAGTCGGGATTTTTGATAGTGGGTTAGGCGGCCTTACGGTTTTAGACGCTGTGCAAAAACGCCTGCCTGACGTGCCGTTTGTGTATTTGGGTGACAGCGCGCATGCGCCTTACGGCGTGCGTACGCCCGACGATATCTATAATTTGACCACTGCCGCGACCCAACGTTTGTTTGATGCTGGATGCGATTTGGTGATCTTGGCTTGTAACACGGCAAGTGCTGCGGCGCTGCGCCGGATGCAAGAAAGTTGGGTCCCAACTGATAAGCGCGTGCTAGGTGTGTTTGTGCCTTTGATTGAGGCGTTGACCGAACGCGAATGGGGCGATAATTCTCGGCCGCGTGAGGTTGCAGTAAAACATGTCGCGCTGTTTGCCACGCCAGCCACGGTTAGCAGCCGTGCATTTCAGCGCGAATTGGCGTTTCGTGCGATCGGCGTGGATGTCGAGGCGCAGGCTTGCGGCGGTGTGGTTGATGCCATTGAGGATGGCGATTTGATCTTGGCAGAGGCCTTGGTTCGGAGCCACGTTGATGCGTTAAAGCGCAAGATGCCGCAGCCAGATGCCGCACTTTTGGGCTGTACCCATTATCCGTTGATGGAAGGTATATTTCAGGATGCGCTTGGTACGGACGTTAAGGTCTATAGCCAAGCAGATCTGGTGGCAGAGAGCTTAGCCGATTATTTGGGTCGCCGCCCTGAGATGGTCGGACCTGGTCAGGCAAGCGCATTTTTGACGACGGGCGATCCCAAGCAAGTGTCATCGCGTGCGACGCAATTCTTGCGACGTCAAATCACATTTGAATCCGCTTAATAACTCCCCATATTAATCCTGATTAAAGGATACCGACATGACCCATAACATCGCCATTCTTGGCGCTTCTGGCTATACGGGCGCCGAATTGGTGCGTTTGATCGCCACCCATCCGTCGCTAAAAATAACCGCACTTTCGGGTAATTCCAAAGCGGGCATGACAATGGCGCAGGTATACCCACATCTGCGTCACCTTGATTTGCCTGTCTTGACCAAAATCAAAGATGTAGATTTTTCTGATATCGATCTGGTGTTTTGCGCGCTGCCACATGCCACGTCGCAGGCGGTGATTTCGACGTTGCCACCGCATGTGAAAATCGTTGATTTGTCCGCTGATTTCCGGCTCCGCTGCACGGCAGCATATCGCAAGTGGTACGGGCAAGATCATTCGGCGCCTGAATTACAGAAACAGGCGGTTTACGGCCTGACGGAATTTTACCGTGACGATATTCGGACTGCCCGTTTAGTTGCGGGCACGGGATGTAATGCTGCGGCAGGACAGTTTGCATTGCGGCCATTGATCGCCGCGGGTGTGATTGATCTGGACCGGATCGTGATCGATCTGAAAGCGGCCGTATCTGGAGCAGGGCGTGCATTAAAAGAAAACCTGCTGCACGCCGAGTTGTCGGAAAACCTGCACGGCTATGCCGTCGGTGGCACGCACCGCCACTTGGGCGAGTTTGATCAGGAGTTTTCGCAGGTTGCGGGTCGCGATGTGCGCGTACAGTTCACGCCACATCTTATACCCGCCAACCGCGGCATTCTGGCGACTGTGTATGTTGATGGGGATGCGGGTGTTATTCACCAGACACTTCTCGACGCTTATGATGTTGAGCCGTTTATAGTGGTCCTTCCTAAGGGCGAAGTTCCCGCGATTAAGCATGTGCGCGCTAGTAATTTTTGCCACATTGGCGTTGTTGCTGATCGGATTGACGGACGGGCAATCGTGATCGTGACGCTTGATAATTTGACCAAAGGGTCGTCTGGCCAAGCGCTGCAAAATGCGAATTTGATGTTGGGGCTTGATGAAACTGCGGGCTTGATGATGGCACCAGTTTACCCATGAAGGGCCTTGAAAAGAGACGCCACATTCAGGTTAACGTGGTTTCCTTTTCGACAGATATGCTCGGCATTATTGGGAAAGGATGCCTGGTGAGATGCGCGATATAGGTTATTGAAAAACCATAAATATTGGGAAATATACATTCCCAATGAAGTCACTGATGCGTTGAAAAAAACTAGACGTTTGCTTGACGCCGGACGGTGCTGACGTGACCAATTAACCATTTGGCAGACATGATCCTATCATCTGATAGGGAAGTGTCGCGATGCAAACGGTTACCCAAATTGCCAAAGATATTCTTGCCCGCGAGGGCGGGTATGTGAATGATCCCGACGACCCCGGAGGGGCGACCAATCACGGTGTGACGGTTCACACAATGCGCCGCCTTGGCCTTGACCTGACTGGCGATGGGATCGTGGACAGCGAAGATGTGCGGGTTTTGGACGCGGCGCGCGCGCTACAGATATTTATAGATCACTATTTCCGAGGGCCGGGCTTGGACGGTTTGCCGATTGCATTGCAGCCATCAGTTTTTGATATGTATGTCAACGCGGGCAACAACGCGATCAAGGTGTTGCAGCGGTTGCTAAATCAGATGCGCATAGTCGTGACTGTGGATGGCGCGCTTGGACCTTTGACGATCGTTGCAGCGACGCAGGCTATGGCCGCAGCACCGGATTATTTGGCTGATGCCTACGGCATTGCGCGGCGCAATTATTATTACCGCTTGGCCGATGGCCGTGCGGCGAGTCGCAAGTATGCCCGCAAGCGAGACGGTGGCAAGGGCGGCTGGATTGTCCGCGCAGAAGCGTTCATGGTGCCGCGCTATCATTTTACCGAACACCAGCACACAGCGAGAACAGCATCATGGGGATAATCGGACAAATCATGTCAGCCATTTTTGGTGGAGGCCGCAATGTTGTGGCTGAGACGGTTCAAGTTTTTCGTGAAAATGCTGAAAACGGCGCCGTACGTGATGCCGATGCAAAGACGGCGGCGTTGACCCAGCTTGCCACTGAATTTGGTCATGCCCGCCAAGGATGGTTTGACCGTTTCATCGACGGGCTCAATAGGCTGCCGCGTCCGATGCTCGCGCTGGGTACGATTGGTTTGTTTGTTTCCGCCATGGCTGATCCTGTGTGGTTCGCGGAACGGATGGTCGGTGTGACCGCAGTGCCCGAGCCATTATGGTGGTTGATGGGTGCGATTGTGAGCTTTTATTTCGGTGCCCGACATCAAGTTAAAGGTCAAAATTTTCAGCGCGAGGTAGCACAAACGGAGAATGTTTCAACCACCGCTGCATCAGTTCAACCGGATATCGACGTGACCGACAATGCCGCTTTGGCAGATTGGCAGGCAGGCCGTGGATGATTTTAAGATAGACAGACGCGTCACCGCATTAGAAACCCGCAACGCTGTTGACGAAGTACACCGCACCAATGTCGGTGTGCGTTTGGCTGCGATTGAAGAGACATTGCGCTGGCTGGTACGGTTGATTATCGGCGGTCTGTTGATGGCAGGGCTGACCTATGCGGTGCAAGTAGGGTTGATGATTTAAGCTGCAGTAAGATGCGCGCAAGCAGTTAGTTTGAGCCACGAGCCGATGCACTATCCTTCATCTATGATGCCTGAACTTGGACGTTTTGCGCTGATTTTGGGTGCCGTGATTGGGCACGGCAACTGACGGCATTTGCCGCCACTCTGGTCAGCTTTTTTCAATGCATGCCCGTATTGAGGGGCGCGTTGATGTCGTGTGAGTCCGCACCGTGGACACTTGCGGCTTGGGTGACATGATGATTGGTATCGCGCTTGGGTCTTGACCGGCTTATTGCGAGTTCGGTTCGGGTGGCTTTTGGTTCCGGATTTCTGGTGTAAACGCATCGTTCATAGCGTTGTCGACCGAGGCCCCTTTGCTGCATCAGATTGTCGTTGTTTTGAAACGCTGAACAGTTTTGTTGGCCGATTTGGGGTTTGAGTTTTTCTGTTGGGGGCGCCCAATGTCCTACGCGGCGTCCTCAAGTTTTTCACGCCTTCGCCATCGATCTTGAACGCTGCGTGGTCATCCCGATCATTGCGGTATTTTCACAGGTCGAGCATTGGGCCTTTTTGCAACGCATTCTGTGCAGCTTTATTGAAGGATGTGTGGAAGGCCAAGAGCCGTCGGAGTGGCCCGATTTTGAAGAACATCTAACTGGCGGTCAGGCTGTGATACAGGGTACTGATTGGGGCAAGTTTTTTGCGTACACTGGGGTGGATATTGCCACTTTGGGTCGCAGCTATCGCCGCTTGGCGCCAATGTCCGCGCCAGACGTAGCGATCCGCAACAGTGTTGTGTGCTATATCTAAGTTGTGATTGGTGAACGTCTTGTTTGCGGGGGACAGCCGTGACGAAGCCGTATTGTATCTTGTGCGTCGTTACGCGGAGTTCATTTTTTTGAAGCTGGACATCGTGGGTATGAACTGGGTGGCGGTACATGCGATGTTTCAATTGGCATTAGGTGCAGGTTGGGGCGCTGTACGGTGCAAACCTGATGCCGATGGCGCGAGCTTAACTGGTGATGAACAAAGCCGTTTGAACCGAATTTTGAAAAACTGACGTGCCGTTGTGCTTTTCAAGCTAACGGCAAAGTATAGGGTTAATGCGAACAGTAAAGGATCGCGCACATGGACTATCAGGAAATTACCCTAAAGATTACAAACGGGGTTGGCGTTATTACGTTGAACCGGCCTGAGGTTATGAATGCGCTGAATTCAAAAATGCGTTTTGAGATCACAAATGCAATCAAAACCGCGGAGTCAAATGCGCGCGTCGTTGTGTTGACAGGCGCAGGACGGTCATTTTGCTCTGGCCAAGATCTCGCGGATGGCGGTTCAGCGGCAATATTGGATTTAGAAGCCACATTGCGCGACGAATATGTCCCGATGCTCAAGGCGATCTTTGACTGCAAAGTGCCGACAATTGCAGCGGTCAACGGTCCCGCTGCGGGGGCCGGGGCGAACCTTGCGTTGGCCGCCGACGTTGTGATCGCGTCCCATGATGCGTTTTTCTTACAGGCGTTTACGCGGATCGGACTTATCCCTGATGCTGGAGGCACTTATTGGTTACCGCGCCAGATTGGTGCCGCTCGTGCGATGGGGGCTGCGTTATTTGCGGATAAAGTATCAGCCGAGCAAGCTGTTGCGTGGGGCATGATCTATGAAGCCAAACCGGCGGACGAATTTGACGCCCATTGGCGCGCGCGCGCGGATGCATTGGCGCTGGGGCCAACGACCACGTACCACCACCTAAAGACTGCTATTCGAGGGTCGTTTGAAAATACGCTTGATGAACAATTGGCACTCGAGGCAAAATTGCAGGGAAAATGCGGTGATACCCATGATTTCAAAGAAGGTGTTATGGCCTTTTTGGAAAAACGTCCCGCAAAATTTGAAGGTCACTAAAATAAGTATGCGATCAATACCTGATTCCGTTTAGGGTAAAAGGCTGCTTGTCCGCTTGATGAAGTGGGACAATTTGCGCAAGCCGTTTGTTGATGATTGCTGCGGACAAAAAACAAATTGAATAACAGTGCGTAGGACCAATTGGTTGGTTTTAGGCATCATCGGGACCGCATGAAAAGGGCCGCCTTGGCGGCGACCCTTTGAGTTTAGCGCTTTTCGATATCAACGTAGTCGCGTGCGGTCTCGCCAAGGTAAAGTTGACGGGGACGGCCGATTTTCAGCTGTGGATCTGCAAGTTGTTCTTTCCACTGCGAAATCCAACCTACAGTTCGTGCCATCGCAAAGATTGGCGTGAACATTGACGTTGGGAAGCCCATCGCTTCAAGGATTATGCCGGAATAGAAATCCACATTCGGGAATAGCTTTTTCTCAGCGAAGTATGGATCAGCGAGAGCCTGCTTTTCCAATTCCATCGCGACTTGCAGTAGTGGGTTATTTGCAACGCCCAGAAGTTCCAAAACTTCATCCGCAGATTGCTTTAGCACAGTCGCACGGGGGTCGAAGTTCTTATAAACGCGGTGGCCAAATCCCATCAGGCGGTAATTGTCGTTCTTATCTTTTGCGCGCGCGATGAATTCAGGAATGCGGTCGACGGTGCCTATTTCCTTGAGCATTTCAAGGCATGCTTGGTTTGCGCCACCGTGAGCAGGGCCCCATAGGCATGCGATGCCTGCCGCGATACACGCAAATGGGTTCGCGCCGGATGATGATGCCAGACGCACAGTTGATGTTGATGCGTTTTGCTCGTGGTCCGCGTGAAGCGTGAAAATGCGGTCCATTGCGCGGGCCAAGATTGGGTTCACATTGTATTCTTCTGCAGGGACCGAGAAACACATGTTCAAGAAGTTGGCGGCATAATCCAAATCATTGCGAGGATACACAAATGGCTGTCCGATGGAGTATTTATAAGCCATCGCAGCAATTGTTGGCATTTTGGCAATCAGGCGGATCGAAGCGACTTCGCGCTGATGCGCATCATTGATATCGGTGGAATCGTGGTAAAATGCGGACATTGCGCCCACCACGCCAACCATAGTGGCCATCGGCGGCGCATCGCGTCGGAAACCACGGAAAAAGTTATGCATCTGTTCGTGGATCATGGTGTGACGCGTGACAAGCGCCTCGAAGTTTTCCAACTGATCCGCGTCAGGCAATTCCCCGTAAAGCAGGACATAACATACTTCGAGATAATGAGATTCGCCTGCCAATTGTTCGATTGTATAGCCGCGGTGCAATAGCTCGCCCTTGTCACCATCAATAAAGGTGATTGTGCTGTCGCACGCAGCTGTCGACGTGAACCCTGGATCATATGTGAATACACCCGCTTGCCCGTAAAGCTTGCGGATGTCGATGACATCCGGGCCGGCAGTGGGTGAATGCATGGGTAATTCGTAGGACTGACCATCAATTGTCAGCGTTGCAGTTTTTTGCGTCTCAGCCATATTCATTCCCCAAAATAAGCTGCGTACCTTCTGGACACGCAGTCATAGTCATCTCGCCCAAGTTTTGAGTTAACGCATAAACGTCACCAAATTGTTTCAGGCGGTGCTTTCAGTCAATCGAGCGCAAGTTTCGTCGCGTCCAAGGACCAACATCATATCGAAAACGCTTGGAGAAACAGATCGCCCTGCAAGGGCTGCGCGTAGCGGCCCCGCAAGCTTACCAAGTTTCGTGTCGTGGCGTGCAGCCAGTTCCGAAACGACACCCTCCAGAGCGTCACGGTCCCAGCTAACATTTTGCAGCTGCGGCGTCAATTCCAACAGTATACTACGGGATACATCTGTCAAAAGTGCGCGCGCCTTTTCGTCACGATTCAAAGGGTGGCTTGCCAGAATAAAGTGTGCTTTTTCAATGAGATCTGGGAATGTCTTTGCGCGTTCTTTAAGGCAATACATCCCGCGTAAAAGACCATCTTTTTGTCTCGCAGTCAGCGCATCTGCTTTGGTTGCCGCGAGGTAATTTTGCAATTCATGCAGCAGCGCAGCATCTTTTGCGACGGCAATATGCTGTCCACAGATGTTTTCCAGCTTTTTGGTATCAAACCGCGCGGGCGATTTGCCAACACCACTAAGATCAAACCAATCGTGGGCCTGTGAATCCGAGAAAAACTCGTCATCGCCGTGGCTCCAACCTAGACGGGCCAAATAGTTGCGCATACCAGCGGCCGGATAGCCCATCGCCTGATATTCGGCGGCCCCGGTAGCACCGTGCCGTTTCGACAGTTTTTTGCCGTCAGGTCCGAAAATAAGCGGAATATGCGCCAGCATCGGTTTGTTCCAGCCCATGGCGTCGTAAATTAGGTTCTGACGAAAGGCGTTTGCCAAGTGGTCGTCGCCGCGGATCACATGCGTTACGCCCATGTCGTGGTCATCAACGACAACTGCGAGCATATAAACCGGTGACCCGTCAGACCGGAGTAAAATCATGTCATCAAGCTGATCATTTGCCCATGTTACGTCGCCTTGAACCTCGTCATGCAAGGTTGTGGACCCTTCGCGCGGAGCCTTTACACGGACAACAAACGGCAGATCTGGATGATCCGCTGTTGCCGTGTCACGCCAAGGAGAGCGGTAAAGTGTTGACGTTTTATTAGCGCGCGCGTCTTCGCGGAAGGCTTCAATCTCGTCTTGGGTCGCGAAACATTTGTACGCACTGCCATCCGCGAGCATTTTATTGGCGACTTCGGCATGGCGCGCGGCATTTGCATGCTGGCTCATCGGGGCGCCGTCCCAGTCAAGGCCAAGCCACGTCAAACCGTCCAGAATTGCTTGACGGTTTTCAGGAGTTGAACGCGATTGGTCGGTATCTTCAATACGTAGCAAGAATTTACCACCGCGGCCGCGTGCATAAAGCCAATTAAACAAGGCGGTCCGCGCACCACCAATGTGCAACGCACCGGTAGGAGATGGCGCAAAACGGGTGACAATTGGCGTTTGTGACATGGGAAAGACCTCTCGTTAACCACTTGTTCATCAAAGCTGATGAAACATGACGGGTGGTGTGAGGGAGATACTAAGCGCGGGGGCAAGTGACAAGTGCGCGCATTTCAAAGACTTGAGACGCAGCTTTTGGCGCAGCGGGGGCATCTGTTCTGCTGGGTCCCCGTTTGTTTGGGGATCGGAATTGGTGGATACTTTGCGCTTCGGTTGGAACCGGATGTAATGATGTTTCTTGGGCTTGGATGCCTTCTGGCGCTTGGGCTCATATTAGCGCGGATTGTGCGCGTGGCCTTTGCGCCGTTGCTCGTCGGCTTGGTTTTGATAGGGACGGGCGCGGCGATTGCAAAATACCGCACAGAGGCAGTCAGCAGTCCCGTGCTTGGATTCCGGTATTACGGCGCGATTGAGGGGCGAATTGTCAACATTGACTGATCAGGCACCGACGCTGTGCGTTTAACGTTGGACCGCGTCATTTTGAACCGAATGTCGCCCAATCGGACGCCAAGAAAGATCAGGGTATCAGTGCACGGCGATGGTCGGTCCGCGCCGTATCGACCCGGTGATGCGATTATGACGACGGGACACCTTTCACCGCCCTCTGGACCGGCGGAACCGGGCGGCTTTGATTTTCAACGGCATGCATGGTTTTTGCAAATAGGCGCGGTGGGTTACACCCGTAACCCAGTTGTGCGAATTGCCGTTGCTGATGATTATGATGGGTGGCGATTGTGGATTTTCCAACAACGGCGAACCCTTGCCAAGGCGGTGCGTGATCAAATCGAAGGTGAATCAGGAGCCTTTGCGGCGGCGATCATGACGGGTGATCGATCTGCGATGTCTCAGGCCACGATTGCCGATCTACGCGCAACAAACTTGGCGCATTTGCTTGCTATATCTGGTCTCCATATGGGGCTGCTCACCGGATTTGTCTTTGCTGTGGTTCGGATGGGGTTGGCCCTTATACCTGCGTTTGCATTACGATTTGCGACCAAGAAAATTGCAGCGGTCGTGGCACTGGTGATCGGTGCAGGTTACCTAGCGTTATCGGGAGGTAGCGTGGCGACAGAGCGGGCGTATATTATGGTGGCAGTGATGTTAATCGCAGTGTTGTTGGACCGGCGGGCGTTGACGTTACGTGCGGTCGCGATGGCGGCGACTCTGGTTTTGATTTTGCAGCCAGAGGCATTGGTTGGACCGGGTTTTCAGATGTCGTTTGCAGCGACGACCGCATTGGTACTGGTCTTTGGTGGGATGCGGTATGTGGATATGTCGCGGCTTCCAAAATGGGTGCGGATTGTCTTTTCGGTCGTGCTGTCGTCGGCGGTTGCTGGGTTTGCGACTGCGCCTTTCGCCGCGGCCCATTTCAATCAGATTGCACATTTTGGACTTCTAGCCAATGTTTTGAGCGTCCCTTTGATGGGGATTGTTGTCACGCCAGCAGCGGTCCTTGCAGTCTGCCTTGCACCTCTTGGGCTTTGGGGCGTCGGGCTATGGTTTGTTGATCAAGGCCTGCATTGGATTTTGTTCGTCGCGCGGGAAGTTGCAAATATCGAAGGCGGTGTCGGGCATGTTGTGTCACCATCTGCTTTGGTTTTGCCAATATTGGGGATCAGCTTAATCTGGGTAGCATTATGGCAGGGGCGGGGGCGATTGGTTGGTGGGGTAGACGTATTTTTTGCGTTCTTTCTTTGGGCTCAGACCACACGACCTACCGTTTTAGTAGCCGATAGCGGAGCATTGATCGGCTTGAAGGGTGCAGATGGACGTGCCCTTTCAAGCGCTAAAGGCAGCGGGTTTGTTGCGGGGGTATGGTTGGAAAACGACGGCGCTCCGATTGCTCAGATGGATGCTGCAGCAAAGGGCGGATTTGACCGGCAGGGCAGACAAATCGCATTCTACCTTGGCGATTGGCACATAATAGCGGTCACCGGAAAAACGGCGCTCGCTGCGCTGATAGGTTGTGGCGGCGCGGATATATTAATCAGCAACCAAACCGTGCAAAATCAGCGCCCATGCCGCGTCATTGATGTCGTATCTCTTAGGAGAACTGGCGCGCTTGCATTTGACCTATCCGCCGATGGTGACTTGATAACAACGACGGCAAGGCAAGTCGCGGGGCAGCGCCCTTGGGCGCCACGACCGCGACAAGCGGCGCCAAAAAAACAAGCTACTGTTCAAGAATAGGTGCGGATAAGGCCAACAAGACGGCCCTGCACCTTAACCTGATCATCGCGGTATATCTGCGTGGTCAAGGCCGCGTTTGCCGGTTCTAATGCGATTGTCGAGCCGGTCTGACGGAATCGTTTCAACGTCGCTTCTTCGTCTTCTACTAGCGCTACAACGATATCGCCGTTGCTTGCCACTGTGGTTTCGCGAATAACAACGATGTCACCATCATTGATGCCCGCCTCGATCATCGAGTCGCCGCGCACTTCCAATGCATAGTGTTCGCCCTTACCCAACATCGTCTGCGGGACAGCGACGTTGTGCGATATTTCGGAAATTGCCGCGATCGGCGTACCTGCAGCAATGCGTCCCATAACGGGCAGTTCAACCGAGGCGCTTTCGACGGGCAGGGCAGATGGTGGCGTGCTGTCGGGACGGTCTCCTTCAATAACGCGCGGGGTAAATCCGGTTTTGCCTTGCAATGCATCGGGCAACTTTACGATCTCAAGTGCGCGGGCCCTATGTGCCAAACGCCGGATAAAGCCGCGTTCCTCGAGCGCCGTTATCAGACGGTGGATGCCAGATTTAGAGCGCAAATCTAACGCATCTTTCATTTCATCAAAAGATGGTGGCACCCCATCGCGCTGCACGCGCTTATGGATGAATTCTAACAGGTCGAGCTGTTTTTTCGTTAGCATGTTCTGCTCCAGTCATTCTGACACGTTTTGCGTATGTTCTACGCATGTTCTCGTTTTGTGTCAACTCTGGTGTCAGATATCAATAATTTCGAGCAATTCACCAGGATGTCGTGCACCGTCGTTCGGGAGGCGGACGGCGAAGCAATTGGCCTGCGACAGCACGGAGAGAAGAGCGCTGTCTTGACGGTCATAGACGCGCAATCCTTCTTTATTGATATGTGCCCGCATATAATGTTCGCGCGGCCCGTTTGGGCCAAGCGCTGTTAACAGTGTTGCTGTGCGACGTGGTGTGGCCACGGCCTCAAGGCCAAGCATTTTACGGATAACCGGTAAGACAAAGATATGCCCGCACACCATTGCCGAAACAGGATTGCCTGGCAGGCCGATCATGGCAGAACTGCCTATTGTGCCGGCCATCAACGGCTTACCTGGCCGCATGGCGACTTTGTAAAATGCACGATCCATGCCTTTGGTTTCGGCCACTTGCCCGACCAAGTCGTGATCGCCCACCGATGCGCCGCCGATGGTGATAATAAGGTCCGAATCTGCCGCCAAATCGAAAGCCAGATCTAGCGATGGGACCGTGTCACGTGCGATTGGCAATAGCCGCGCGTCCGCGCCGTTTGCATCGAGCAAGGCCGCTAGCCCGTAACTGTTGGATGCGATGATTTGGGCTGCGTTGGGGGTTTCACCGGGTTGCACCAACTCGTCACCAGTTGCGATGATTGCCACAATCGGTTTGCGGGTCACAGGGACAAGCGCGATATTCATCGACGCAAGCAAAGCAATGTCTGACGCCGATAGAACCCGTGGCCCGGTGAACAGTGTGCCGTTGGTGAAATCACCGCCTGCGGGTCGAATATGTGTGCCGGTACCGAGGCCTTCGCAAAGTGTGATGGTGTTGCCGGCGCGCGTGACATTTTCTTGGATGATCACACGGTCGGTACCTTTGGGAACGGGTGCGCCAGTGAATATCCGAACGGCGGTCCCCCGTGATACCACGCCATCAAAGGCGTGGCCGGCGGCGGCTTCACCAATGACTGTGAATGACCCGCCTGTGGCCGCGTTGCAGACTGCGTATCCATCCATTGCAGAAGCCGCAAATGGAGGCTGGTCGCGGTTGGCGGTGACGGTGTGTGCTAAGGTGCGACCTGCAGCGTGGCGCAGTGGGACATCTTCGGATGGTAGGGCGCCTACAAGGTCAAAAAGATGCGCAAGCGCTTGGGCTGTCGAAATCATTTATTTTCAAACCGACCGGATTTGCCACCGTCCTTTAATGTCACACGAATACCGCCGATTTCCATGTCTTTTTGTACAGCTTTCACCATGTCGTACACAGTTAGGGCGGCTGTGGATACGGCGGTCAATGCTTCCATCTCGACACCCGTTTGACCGGTGGTTTTCACGGTGGCGCTTATCCGAACGCCGGGCAGCGTTGGATCGGGCGTAAGGTCCAAGGTCACTTTTGTAATCGGCAGCGGGTGGCAAAGCGGGATTAATTCAGCCGTCTTTTTGGCGCCCATAATTCCCGCGAGCCGCGCGATTCCAAGCACGTCACCTTTTGTGGCACGACCCTCTGTGATCAATGCCAAGGTTTCAAGCGTCATGGTAATATGACCTTCGGCGACAGCTATCCGGTCGGTTACGGCCTTGTCTGACACATCAACCATGTGGGCCCGACCAGAAGTGTCAAAATGGGAAAGTTTATTGGCCATTACATACCCCCTGCGGTCAGCGGATTTGCCAGCAATTTGCGCGTCGCTGCGGCCACGTCAGCTTGTCGCATCAAGCTTTCACCGATCAAGAATGTGCGCGCGCCATAACGGGCCATATCGGCCAATTCGTCTGGGCCAGATAGGCCGCTTTCGCAGACGATCAGCCGATCAGCGGGGACCATTTTTGACAGGGCGCGCGTGGTATCAAGGGAGGTTTCAAATGTCTTGAGATTGCGGTTATTGATGCCCATTAAAGGGGATTTTAGTGCGCAAGCCCGTTCCAATTCCGGGGCATCGTGGACCTCGATCAGTACATCCATGCCCCAGCCAAACGCGGCGTCTTCGAGCTCTGCGGCTTGGGCGTCTGAAACCGATGCCATAATGATCAGGATGCAATCAGCACCAAGCGCGCGGGCTTCAGCGACTTGATAGGTATCGTACATGAAATCTTTGCGCAGGGCGGGGAGGTCGACAGCATTGTGCGCTGCAACCAGGTAACTGTCATCGCCCTGAAATGATGGGCCGTCTGTTAATACCGACAGGCAAGTTGCGCCGCCATCTGCATAGGCCTTGGCCAATGCAGGAGGATTGAAATCGGCGCGAATAAGGCCCTTGGATGGGCTAGCTTTTTTAATCTCAGCTATTAGGGCGTAGCCAGAGCGAGACGCGTCCTTCAGGCTGTCGGCGAATCCGCGAGGTGGGCTTGCGTCCCGCGCGCTGGCTTCGACATCTGCCACTGGCATGGATTCTTTGCGTGCGGCGACGTCTTCTAGTTTGTACGCTTTGATTTTGTCGAGAACGTTCATGACTTACCTTGTGTAATTTGAGCAAGCTTTTTGAGGCATGTTTTGGCTGCACCACTGTCGATGCTTTCACGTGCCATTTCAACGCCTTCCGGCAATGCCTTCACCTTGTCAGCAACGATCAACGCAGCGGCGGCATTCAGTAACACAGCGTCGCGGTAGGCTGACTGATGACCATCCAAAAGTGCGCGGAAAGCGACTGCATTTTCGGCAGGTGTGCCGCCAAGGATATCTCGGAACGGATGCACAGGCAGACCTGCGTCTTCTGGGTGGACTTCAAGGCCGGTGATTTTACCGTTCTCCAAAACTGCGACATCGGATTTTTCCGAGATTGCCAACTCGTCGGTGCCGTCACCGCCGTGAACCAGCCATGCTTTTTCCGACCCCAGTGCATGCAGCGTTTCCGCCATTGGGAATATCAGATCGACCGCGAATGCGCCGGTCAATTGACGTTTTACGCCTGCGGGATTGGTCAATGGACCCAATATGTTAAAGATCGTTTTACAGCCCAATTCCTGACGCACTGGCATCACGTGGCGTATTGCAGGGTGATGCATTGGGGCCATCATAAAGCCGATACCAGCGTGCGCGATTGCCCGCTCTACGACCTCTGGCTCAACCATAACGTTGACGCCCATCTCGCCCAATGCATCTGCCGCGCCAGACAGGGACGATAGGTTTTTGTTGCCATGTTTGGCGACTGGCACGCCTGCGCCTGCCACAACAAATGCGGTAGCAGTTGAGATGTTCAATGTACCCTTACCGTCACCGCCAGTACCCACGATATCCATCGCCCCTTCGGTGGCTTTGACGGGTTTGCATTTGGAGCGCATGACGGCGGCTGCGGCGGCATATTCAGACACGGATTCGCCACGAGCACGCATCGCCATCAAAAGCCCACCCATCTGGGCCGGCGTCGCAGTACCGTTGAATAATTCCTCAAATGCCATTTCGGCCTGTGCGCGGCTAAGCGGGCCTTCAGACGCGGCATAGATCAGTGATTTCATCGCGTCGCTCATGCGGGCACCTTTAGGATATCTGTGAAATTTTGGAGCAACTTGTGGCCATGCTCTGATTTAATGCTTTCGGGGTGAAATTGAACCCCATGAATTGGCAGCGTCTTGTGCTGCAAGCCCATTATCATGCCGTCTTCGAGCTCTGCGGTGATCTCAAGGCAGTCGGGCAGGGTTTCGCGATCCACGATTAACGAATGATAGCGCGTGGCCTCAAATGGGGTTGGCAGGTCTGCGAATAGCCCTTTGCCAGTGTGGTGCATCGTGCCCATCTTGCCGTGCACGATTTCGCCTGCGCGAACAACCTTGCCACCAAATGCCTGACCAATGGTTTGATGCCCGAGGCAGACGCCAATCAGCGGCGTTTTAGTCTCGGCGGCCGCTGCGGTCAAAGCGAGGCAAATTCCTGCCTGCGCCGGATCACACGGCCCAGGTGACAGCATAATCCCCGCAGGGTTCATCGCCATAGCCTCTTGTACATCAATCGCATCATTGCGGCGCACGACGACGTCGGCGCCCAGTTCTCCGAGGTAATGCACCAGATTATAGGTGAAGCTATCGTAGTTATCGATCAAAAGTAGCATGTCTTTGGCCCAAGTCGTCATTTAGGGGCTACCGATTATCGGACACCTCGCTGTATATTGGGCCATACATGGGACGAGTGGCAAGGCAGCGTCAAGGCCATGTGAACATACAAGACAAACGCAAAGGACATTTGGCGTGTTTAAAGGTTTACTAGCGGGTGGTTTTTGGGGGGCTGTTATTGGCGGTGCTAGTTTGACAGTTACGTCATTGGCGTTCGAACAACCTGCGGGGAATTCGCCGCCAGAGGCGCCTCAGGTGTCTGCACCACAAGCTGTGCAAGCTGATGCAGCAGCGGGGACTGTCCCACAAGACGTCCCCCCAACAATGATTGCGCCAGACGTCGAGAGTATTTCCACACCGACAGTCTCCGCGCCTACAGTGGAAACGACCCCGCTGTTGGCTGACACTGCCTCTGCTGATGTACCCAAGACATCAGGTGTTTCTGATACATTTACCGCGCCGGAAAGCACGCCAGCCCTGAACATCGACGCGACCGCCGAAGACCCTGTGCTGCCCAATCCGCAGTCCATTGCACCGCAAGTGCCCGCGCATGAGCAAGATATCACGGTGTCGACGACGCCTGCCGCGTTTCCAGAGCCAGTGATTGTGGCTGACGAACTGCCGATTTTGTCGTCGCCCCTGAATATTCCGGTCCCGCAGCCACGCCGCACTGATGTTGTCGTTATCGACCCGCCAATTGTCGAGCGAGTGACAGATGAACCGGAAGAAGATACCGTTGCTGCGTCGTCCTCGGCATTACCTGCAGGTGACAGTCGGGTGCAGGTCAATCGTATAACCACCGAAGACAGCGCAATCACTGAGGTCGACGCTACCCCAACCGTTGATCTCAGTGCGCCTGCATTCGTGAAGTACGGTACCGTTTTTGATAACGTCGATAATAAGCCATTGATGGGTATCATCTTGGTGGATGACGGCAGCATGAGCGGGGCCAGTGCCGCCGTTGCCTCGCTTCCGTTTGACGTTACCGTTGTTCTTGATCCGACCACGGGTGGCGCGATTGAGCGATTGGCAACCTACCGCGCCGCAGGTGTTGAAGTTGGCGTGCAATCCGCATTGCCACTGAATGCCACGCCAACAGACGTCGAAATTGCTCTCGAAGCTACATTTGCAACCTTGCCCGAGACCGTATTGTTGCTGGATACAGGCGATGGCGGCTTGCAAAATAACCGTGCTGTTACAGAGCAAGCGATGGAACGGCTCGCCGACGACGGGCGTGGTCTCGTGACGGTTTCCAAGGGACTGAACATGGCTCTGCGAGCGGCTGAGCAGGCTGATGTGCCTGCCGGAGTGATCTTTCGGGATTTGGACGCGCAGGACCAAGACGCCCGCGTAATCCGCAGATTCTTGGATCAAGCGGCGTTTCGTGCCCGCCAAGAAAGTGGTGTGTTGCTTTTGGCGCGCGTGCGCCCAAATACAATCAGTGCATTGGTTCTTTGGGGAACGGCGAACCGTGCAGGGCAGGTGGCTGTCGCACCAGTGTCAGCGGTGCTTTCGGCCCAAGACTAAGTTGTTTTGTGTAGGAAGGGTTTTAACCCATCGGCTTAGTTTCCGACCGACCTAAACATCGCGGCATCTGCGGCAGCTTTGCGGATGGCATTCGATTTGTGGACTGTTTCTTGATATTCGGCCTCTGGATCGCTGTCGTAAACAACACCGCCACCTGCTTGTATGTACAATTTTTCATCTTGTAAAACAGCGGTGCGCAGCGCGATGCACATGTCCATATCGCCATTGGCACTAAAGTACCCGCAGCCACCGCCATAAACGCCGCGCTTTTCCGGCTCTAACTCGTCAATGATTTCCATTGCACGGACTTTGGGCGCACCGGAAACCGTACCAGCCGGCATGCCTGCAAAGAACGCCGACAGGCAATCTTGGTCATCGGCCAACTCGCCAACCACATTCGACACGATATGCATGACATGGGAATAGCGTTCCACGATAAACTGTTCTGTGGGTTTGACCGTCCCGATCTTGGATACTTTGCCTGTGTCATTGCGCCCCAGATCAAGCAGCATCAAGTGCTCGGCCAGCTCTTTTTTATCGGCGAGCAAATCAGCCTCAAGTGCGGCGTCCTCTTCAGGCGTTGCACCGCGTGGGCGAGTGCCTGCAATGGGGCGGATCGTTACTTGTGGACCTTTGACTTGTACCAAAATCTCGGGGCTGGCGCCAATCACCTGATATCCACCAAAATTAAAGTAGAACATGTAAGGTGATGGGTTTGTACGCCGAAGAGACCTGTACAGCGAAAACGGCGTCTCGCGGAATTCTTGGGTCCAGCGTTGGGACGGTACAACTTGAAAGATATCACCAGCGCGAATGTAATCTTTGGCGGTCTCTACTGCGTCTAAATACCCTTGATGTGTAAAGTTTGAAACAGGGGCCGCGGGCGCATCAGCGTCTGACAAAGCACGTTGCGCGGGTAGGGCGCGATCAAGGGCGCGCTGAGCATCCATGACACGTTCTGCTGCTTGAGCATAAGCGGCCTTGGCCGTCAGTCCCGATTTTGCCCATGCCGGTGACACAAGGATCACATCGCCTTTGACACCATCCAGAACCGCAACAACAGATGGGCGCAGCATAATAGCATCAGGCAGCCCAAGCGGGTCAGGGTTCACATTGGGCAGATGTTCAACAAGCCGGATCATATCGTAACCCAAATACCCGAACAGGCCAGCGGCGGCATTTGGCAGATCATTGGGTAATTCTATGCGGCTTTCGGCAATCAACGCCCGCAGGGCAGTCAACGGATCATCGTCACAAGGGGTGAACCCGTCGTCTTTGAACCGCGCGTCACGGTTCAAACGGCTTTCGATTCCGCGACATTCCCAGATCAGATCGGGGTTCATCCCGATGATAGAATAGCGACCGCGAATTTCCCCACCGGTCACTGATTCTAGCATGAACGCGTTCTTGCCAGCGTCGGCCAGTTTCATCATCAACGAAACGGGCGTATCAAGATCAGCCGTCAGGCGCGCATAGACCACTTGGTTTTCACCCGCATCAAAGGCGCGGGAAAAGTCGTCATAGGCAGGGAGTATGGCCATAATTTGCGCCTATTGTAGGGTGGCATTCACGGCGTTGACCGCGGCCTGATTTATTACGACATCCGTGCGGTTTTGAACCGCCGAAGAGAATGCGTTGAAGATGTCTTGGCTGATGCCCCCAGCCGCTGTTTCGGCGGTGAGCTGCTTTTCCGCTGCCGTTGCCGCATCGTTTGCGTCAGGTGCGGCTATTCCTTCAAGACGTACAATGATCGCGTCAGTGCCGTTGTCGATAACACGGACCTCGCCAAGTTCCATTTCAAACACATCAGGCAGGAACGTGGGCGGTGTGCCGCCGACAAAGCTGCGGCGCGTCAGGCCAGGTTCAACGACAGGCTCAAGCCCCAATGTATCAAAACCGGTCAACGGCAGAATGCTTTGTGCGATGTCTTCGGCTTGCGCCAATACGGCGACTTGCGCGGCTTGCACACGCCATCCAGCTTCGACATCATCGCGGACCTGTTCGAAGTCTTGCAAAGTTGGCGCGGTGATGCTGTCAAGGCGCAGCGCAAAGATACCGCCGTCCTCCATGTCTGTCAGTGCCGCGAAGTCGCCTGTTTGGGCTGCAGCTGCTGCTGCACGAAACGATTCGTAAGCGGCGATGCCGTTTTGCCCGACCGCTGACCAAACAATGGAGCCAAGCTGCATGTCGGTCTGCTCTGCCAGATCCTCAATCGCGGCACCACCTGCCAATAGATCATTCATCCGATCGATGCCGTCTTCGATAATACGGGTCGCACGGGCGGCAGATAATTCCTCGCGCAGATCACCGGATGCGTCATCAAAGGTTTGTTCTTCGGCAGCCAGAACGGCGTTCATTCGAAACAATGCGGGTCCAAGCGTTGTGTTGATCGGACCAACCACATCACCGGGAATTGCTGCAAAAACCGCATCGCCCGCTGTTGCAAGATCACCTTCGGACACGTCGCCTAGATCGACATCCGCGAGATCAAGTCCGCGGGCTGCGACCAAGTCTTCGAATGTCGCGCCAGTGCTTAGTGATGCAAGTGCTGCATTGGCTGCAACAGCGTCAACAAAAACAAGCCGTTCAACCAAGCGGCGCTCTGGACGGACAAAATCAGCGATCCGTTCGTCATAGAGTGCACGCAGTGCCGTTTCATCAATTGTGACCTCGTCTTGGATCATGGTTGGCGTCAACCACGCATAAGTGATGTTGCGCAGTTCCGGCTGGGTGAAATCAGCGGGGGTGGTCTCATAATAGGTTTGCAACTCACTGTCCAACGGGCCAGCTACAGGGGATGTCAACGCATCTGTGGTCAGCGTTGCCCATGTGACATTGCGGGCCTCGCCGATGAACTGTGATAGGACTTGAGCGTAGGCATCGGGCAGAGGGATACCGCCAACAACTGCGCCTTGCAGAAGTGTACGGGAAATTTCTTCACGAATGCTTGTCTCAAAATCAGTTTCAGTCAGGCCAGATTGTTGCAGCGCAAAACGGTACCCTTCGCGGTCAAACTGACCGTCTATGCCGCCAAACGCTGGCACACGCAGGACTTCATCGCGGACACGGGCGTCGCCAACGGAAATACCCAACTGAGCGGCCTCATTGTCCAAGGTGCGTATGGTTACAACTTGCGATAAGGCTGCTTGGTCTAATCCAAATTGCTGGGCCTGTTGAAACGAAATGGAGGTTCCTACCTGTGCCTCGAACCCACGCAGTTGTTCATTTAACGCACGCTGATAGGCCGCGACTGTGATTGGTTTATCGCCAACGTCGCCAACTGTGCGCAGGTTGCCAGACAACCCGCCTGTGCCAAAGCCCAAAAGCCCGACGACAAGAAGGCCCATAATGATCCAAAGAAAATACCGAGGTTTATTTGCGCGCGCCATGGGTCAAGTCCCTATACTTAATCAGTGTGCTTATGCCTCAGGGGTGAGGCGTCGCAAATGGATAGGGCGCATAACGGCAAGGTGCAAGTGGATGCTAGAGGTTTGACAACCTATTGAACAAAACAGCGATGCCCGCCCGATCAATGTTTGCAAACGCGACGCGCAATTGCTTCGAACCTGCGGATATTTCAGGCGGCATGAACATGGTCCCCGGCAATAGCAACACGCTTGCATCGCGGACCAGCTTTGGTGCAAGCTGATCTGAGGGTAGATCAAAAGGGTGCTGGACGTAGGCAAAGTAGGCGCCACAACCCAACAGGTCCCAGCCTTTGTTCGCTAGGGCGTCAAAGCCATCAGTAATTGCGGCGCGGCGGTCTAAGATTTCAAGCCGTTCACCAGCCAGCCACTCGCCGAGGTTTTGCATGCCCCATAACGCGGCCCGTTGCCCAAGTTGGTTGGGGCAAATCGTGACTGTATCGAGAAATTTTTCCGCCTCAGCTAAGCGGGTAGGGCTTGCGACCATGGCCCCGACACGGTGGCCAGTCAGGCGGTAGGCTTTGGAAAACGAATAAAGTTGGATCAGGGTGTCACCCCAATCAGGGTCCTGAAACAGCGGATGCGGCGCCCCGTGGCGGCTGTCAAAATCGCGATAGGTTTCATCGATAATGAGTGCGATTTTATTGCGGCGGCAAAGATCAAAGAAGGCTTGAACAACGTCTGCCGGATATTCAACCCCACCAGGATTGTTTGGGGTCACTAATGAGATCGCCCTCGTGCGCGGTGTGATGAGCGCCGCCGCCGTGTCCGGGTCGGGTATAAGGCTTGGCCCGGCGTCCAACGGCACGGTCTTTACGCCTGCCATATCGAGCCACATTCGGTGGTTGAAATAGTAGGGGACAGGGATGATGACCTCGTCGCCTTCTGTGCAAAGGGTTGAGATCGCGGCGGCAAACGCTTGGTTGCAGCCTGAAGTGATCGCCACATTGTGGGGTTGTAGTGCGCCATTGTACGCTGACGACCACTGCGCCGCGACTTCAGACCGGAGTTCATCTAGGCCGAGGACGGGACCATACAGATGCGTGGTGTCGTCGTTGACAACCCAATCGGCCATGGCTTGGCGCAGAACTAATGGCGGTGGGTCCACGGGCGCGGCTTGGCTTACGTTAATCAGGGGACGATCTGTTGGGTGGGTCACACCATCGAGCCAACGGCGGGCTTCCATCACGGGTGGAGAGAAAGTGGCGGCGGTGCGAGTGTCAGACATGGTTTGATCCAATTGTGCGCCTGCGGCGCGCGCCTTTTTGAAAGATGCCTCCGGCGGACATATATGAGCTCGGAAAAATGCGTGTGCTCAGAGCCCGAAATACATGCGCCGGTAGGCAAATGGAAATTAATCTTTGCCGCGATAAGGTTCGACGTATTGCAGCGCCATATCCCATGGAAAGAAAATCCACGTATCTTGCGACACGCCTGTGATAAAAGTGTGCACCATCGGTTCGCCTTGCGGTTTTGCATAAACAGTCGCGCAGTGAGCGTTAGGATAAAGCGCGCGCACAACTTCGAGGGTTTTGCCGCTATCGACCAGATCATCAATGATCAAGATACCGGTTCCGTCCCCCATCATTTCAGCGTCTGGGTACTTGAGCACCTCGGCTTCGCGGCGCTGATCGGCTTGACCGCCGCCAGAATGATAGGACTTTACCGAAATCGTGTCGACGGTGCGAATGTCCAATTCGCGCGCGACGATCATCGCAGGGGCCATACCGCCACGGGTAATGGCAACGACGGCTTTCCACGCTCCATCGTTTGGTCCTTTGCCATCAAGCCGCCATGCAAGCGCACGGCTGTCGCGGTGGATTTGATCCCAAGAAATATGGAACCCTTTTTCGTGGGGCAAGCGGTCGGTCATGGGCTGTCCTTTTAGACGGTTGAGATATCTGGCGCGTCGACGGCTTTCATGCCGACAACGTGGTAACCGCTGTCAACATGCAAGACTTCGCCTGTTGTGCCGGAACTAAGATCAGACAGCAGATAAACCGCAGATTTGCCCACGTCTTCAATTGTGACAGTGCGGCGGAGCGGGGAGTTGAGTTCGTTCCATTTCAAGATGTAGCGGAAATCACCGATACCAGAAGCGGCAAGTGTTTTGATTGGACCGGCAGAAATCGCGTTGACGCGAATGCCGTCTTTACCCAAATCTTCGGCAAGGTACCGCACGGACGCCTCAAGCGCTGCCTTGCAAAGACCCATTACGTTATAGTGCGGCATAACTCGCTCTGCGCCGTAGTAAGTCAGTGTTAGGCAAGACCCGCCGGCGCTCATCATTTTTTCGGCGCGGTTAACGATGGCCGTGAAGGAATAGACTGAGATATCCATGGAATTCAAAAAGTTCTCACGGCTGGTATCGACGTAGCGGCCGCGCAATTCGTTTTTGTCTGAAAAACCGATGGCGTGCACGATGAAATCAAGCTTGCCCCATTTTTCCTTGAGGCTGGCGAACAATGCGTCCACACTATCCATGTCAGCAACGTCACAGGGCAGGACAATATCAGACCCGAGCGAGGCCGCTAACGGATCGACCCGTTTTTTTAGCGCATCGCCCTGGTACGAGAACGCAAGCTCGGCGCCCGCGTCGGCGCAAGATTTTGCAATACCCCATGCTATTGATTTATCGTTTGCGAGGCCCATAATTAAACCACGCTTTCCTTGCATCAGATTTGACGACATGCCGAAACGTCCTTTGGTTAGTCCGTGTTAATCTCGGTGTAGGCGATTGATACCGACACAGCAAGTTAAGAGCACGGCCAGCCGTTCAAACACAATTAGGGATTACTATCATGGAGCAACGCACTGGTATTTTTGCAGGCGACGACCCTTTTGATATCAGCCAGCGGTGGCTGGCCGAGGCAACCAAGGCAGAGCCAAACGATCCCAATGCGATTGCTTTGTCGACCGTTGACGCGAACGGCATGCCAAACGCCCGCATGGTTCTTTTAAAAGACATCGAGGCTGACGCTTTTGTTTTCTACACAAATTACGAAAGCCAGAAAGGCCAAGAGATTATTCAATCTGGAAAAGCGGCGTTTGTGATGCATTGGAAATCCCTGCGGCGTCAAATTCGTGCGCGTGGTACTGTAACAAAAGAACACGGAGCGCAGGCTGACTCATATTATGCCTCGCGATCGCTGCAAAGCCGACTAGGTGCATGGGCATCGGCGCAGTCTCAGCCGCTAGGCAGCCGGACTGCATTGATGGCAGAGGTGGCAAAGCAAGGTACACGTCACGGACTAAATCCCTCAAGACCACCGTTCTGGGGTGGGTTCCGCATCGTCCCGCACGAGATCGAGTTTTGGGCGGATGGCGACTTTAGGTTGCATGACCGGTTCATTTGGTCCCGTGCAGGGGGGGAGGGCGCTTGGAAAACCCAGAGATTGGCGCCGTAATTTCACGCTTCGTGAGTTTTGAGGGGTTGAAAAATCCCTTTTTTTCTGCTGGTAAATGGATGACATTGAAAAACAGGACCAAATGCCAGTGTTGGCGCTCGGTTGATTGGACATAATGAACACGACTGATGATATTGAGCCGTCTAACTTACAGTCGGGGTGCGTCAAATGGTTTGACCCGGCGAAAGGGTTTGGGTTTGTAGTAAGCGATGCTGGTGGGCCAGATATTTTGCTGCACGCCAACGTTTTGCGCAATTTCGGCCAAGGTTCGGTTGTGGACGGCACGATTATTACAATGGATGTCCAACAATCGGAGCGCGGTTTGCAGGCAGTGCAGATATTTTCGCTGACGCCGCCGGAAAGCTTGGCCGCGGTCCCGATGATGCGCGATATGGAAGACATCTCAGTTGAAGATATTCTGGCGCAGCCAATTGTTCCTGCGCGCGTGAAATGGTTCGATAAAGGCAAAGGGTTTGGGTTTGCGAACATCTTTGGTGACAGCGCCGACGTATTTGTACACATTGAAGTTCTGCGTCGGTGCGGATTGTCTGATCTTCAAGCAGGTGAAGCCATAGGCCTGCGTCTGATTGATGGCAAACGGGGCCGAATGGCCGTGGATGTTGTCAGTTGGGAAGCTGTTTCAAAATGAAAACTGCTCTTGTTGTCGCCCTGTTTGCAGGGTTTGCCGGACATGCCAATGCGTCATGTGCGGATGATCGTGTGACGGTCACTGGTGACTGGGGGCGCGCGAATTTTGCAGTCGCGGTTGCCCATGACGCAGCCGAACGGTCGCAAGGCCTTATGAATGTCCCGGAAATGGCGACGATGTCTGGGATGCTTTTTGTTTACCCGAATGCGCAGCGTGCCACGTTTTGGATGCGCAACACGTTGATTGGCCTCGATATGATTTTTGCGGGACCCGACGGTGCGATTCTGTCGATCCATGAAAACGCAGTTCCGTTGGACGAAACCGTGATCAATGGGGGCGACGGTGTTAAATACGTTCTCGAAGTGAACGCAGGCATGGTTGCTCGTTTGGGTATCAATATTGGCGATAGTTTGCAGCATCCGGCCTTTGGGGCAGGTGCAATCGTTCCTTGTGACTAAAAGTGCGAAATAGGGGTTTTCAAATCAGTTGAACGCCTTTAGAGACAGCCTTGGTTCGGGGCGTAGCGCAGCCTGGTAGCGCATCTGTTTTGGGAACAGAGGGTCGTAGGTTCGAATCCTATCGCCCCGACCAATATCTTAAATTGTTTATCAAGAAATCCACCCTAGGGTGGCCCGCTGCCAAAGTGCGGCGTTACTATTTTGTGACGCATGCTGTGCAGGACCAAAAATGACACCCAACTGCGATTCGTTGTGCCAATCAGTGGGTACATTGTTCATGCAAAACATGAACCAGTCGCTCTAAGTATCCTGTTTGTTTGTATTTCTTTTATCAGCCTGCGTGTTAACGAATTGTGGACAAGTCTGTGGGTGAATCGGGGGTTGCGCTGCAGCCACTACATCTGGTGGTGCGTCAACATTTTTAATCTACAAATTGTGATAAAATTCCGTTGACCGGGGCCTCACAGATGCGCCATTTAGTTCTAGCAAATCAAATCAGCACTAGATGTTGTGTTCGCGCCACGTGGGCCGCAAGTTGGCAATCGTTGCGTGTGTTCGTATTGCGGACGCCTGTTTTATGAGGCGAAACCGTATCTAGTGACGCGTTTTGATAGGCAACACTGGGAGGGCCGCATTGGCCCAATAGATAACGACAGGCCGCAACGTCGGCCGCACGGAACATTTAGGGGCAGACCACATGAAGATCGAACGGAATTTCACCAAAGCAGGCCAAGACGCATACGCCGCACTTAATTTTAAATCGACGACGTCGGAAATTCGCAATCCGGACGGTACGATTGTTTTTAAACTTGATAATTGCGAAATTCCTGATGGTTGGAGCCAAGTTGCCTCTGATGTGATTGCACAAAAGTATTTCCGCAAGGCGGGCGTTCCGTCTGAGATGAAGAAAGTTAAAGAAAAGGGCGTTCCTGAGTTTCTGTGGCGTTCAGTTCCTGTTGAAGGCGCAACGTTTGAAGGTGAAACGTCTGCACGTCAGGTGTTTGACCGCCTTGCCGGTGCTTGGACGTATTGGGGTTGGAAGGGTGGCTATTTCAGCACCGAAGACGACGCCCAGACTTATTTTGATGAAATGCGTTATATGTTGG
>Ga0075444_10000225_pt1 | contig 33058 bp, 29 predicted proteins | sample CoawatmetaG01DNA_FD_76836 | JGI IMG/M metagenome (GOLD analysis project Ga0075444, IMG submission 76836) | Marine microbial communities from the West Antarctic Peninsula - Coastal water metaG017-DNA | ecosystem: Environmental > Aquatic > Marine > Coastal | place: Atlantic Ocean: West Antarctic... | reverse complement strand
ACATATGTTTGATATATGACCATGTTTTACTAACTTTGACGCTCTATAAACCTTGTAAGTCATTGATTTTACTATACTTTTCACTCCCACTCAATAGTTGCAGGAGGTTTCCCCGAGATATCATATACTACTCTAGAGACGCTACTAATTTCATTCATGATGCGATTAGAAACATAATCTAAAAAATCATATGGAAGTCTTGCCCAGCGAGCAGTCATAAAATCTACTGTCTCAACTGCTCTTAGAGCAATTACATAATCATATCTTCTTTCGTCTCCAGTAACACCTACTGATTTAACTGGAAGAAAAACTGCAAAGGCTTGATCAACCTTATCATATAAGTCATAATTATTAAGCTCTTCCATGAAAATACAATCTACTTTTCTTAATGTATCAGCATAATTTTTTTTGACTTGACCAAGTATTCTAACACTAAGACCTGGTCCAGGGAAAGGGTGGCGATAAAGCATTTTTTTTGAAAGCCCTAACTTTACTCCAATATTTCTAACCTCATCTTTAAATAATTCTTTAAGTGGTTCTACCAATTTAAACTGAAGATCATCTGGCAATCCACCAACATTATGGTGAGATTTTATAACTTTTACCTTTCCTGATGCTGTGCCAGCTGATTCTACAACATCTGGATAAATAGTTCCTTGAGCTAAAAATTGGATATTTTTTATTTTCTTAGCTTCTTGATCAAATATTTCAATAAATGCTTTACCTATAATTTTCCTTTTCTCTTCGGGGTCTGACTCATTTGAGAGCTGATCATAAAAGTATTGTTGAGCATTAGCCCTTATGACTTTGACACCAAGATTCTGAGAAAAAGTTTCCATTACCTCATCCCCCTCATTATGTCTTAATAATCCATTGTCTATAAAAACACATGTTAATTGTTTACCTATCGCCCTCTGCAAAAGCATTGCAACGACAGATGAATCAACCCCACCTGAAAGTCCTAAAAGAACTTTATTAGAACCAACCTGAGATTTTATTTTTATTAATAGATCATTAATAATATTATCTGTTGTCCATTTCTTTTCACACTCACAAATAGTTATAACAAATCGCTCTAGAATTTGAGTCCCTTGCTTTGTGTGAGTAACTTCTGGATGAAACTGTAATCCAAAATAATTCTTTGAGTGATTTGCAAAGCCAGCAATAGGACAATTCTCAGTTGATGCTATCAATTCAAAGTTTTCTGGCAATTTTACAACCTCTATTCCATGACTCATCCAAACATCTAAAAGGCCATGCCCTTCTATATTAATTTCATCATTAATATCAGATAAAAGCTTAGAGTGATTTCTGGCTCGAATCTTTGCAAAACCAAATTCTGCTTTTTTAGCGCTCCTAGCATCTCCTCCAAGCTGAATAGCCATAGTTTGCATACCATAACAAATCCCTAAGATTGGTATATTTAATTCAAATACAATATTTGGAGCTCTTGCGGAATTAATATTACTTACTGAATCAGGACCCCCTGAAAGAATAATTCCATTAGGGTTAAAATTTTCAATAAAATGAGGATTAACGTCATAGGGAACTAATTCGCAATAAACGCCAATTTCTCTAACCCGTCTTGCAATGAGTTGAGTATATTGAGAACCAAAATCAAGTATTAAGATTTTATGTTGGTGAGTGTTTGACATAAGAGATATTTTTTTAACAATTAACTATATTTTAATGAAAATAAGAGATCGCTACATTGCTAAAACGCTTTTTACTTATACATTAGTTGTACTTTTGGTTTGGTTAAGTATTTATAGTTTTTTTAATTTTTTGACTGAGTTAAATAGTGTTGGTCAAGAGAACTATACAATCCTATCAGCATTTAAATATATTGCTTTTCAAATGCCAGAAGTTGCATACAATCAAGCATCCCCAGTAATATTATTAGGATGTATTTTGGGTATGGGGCATTTAGCAACAACTGGCCAACTTCTTATTTTTCGAGTTTCTGGGGCTTCAATATTAAAAATTACATTGATAACTCTAAAAAATGCCCTTCTTTTCATTATTATTATTATTACTATAGGTGAATTTTTAGCCCCAATTTCTAGCAATTTTGCTGAAAGTGGCAGAGCTAATGCGTTAAATAATAATTCAGCAGCTATAGGCCAAGATGGTTTTTGGATTAGGGATGGAGGTAACTTTATTAATGTTAAAAAAAATATTGATGGTAAGGTATTTAGAGAAATTACTATTATTGAAGTTAACTCATTAAACAAAATTGAAAGAGTAATTAAATCAGACAATGCTATTTTTGATGGAAATTCTTTAAATATGAAATGTCCAAAAGATATTAAAGACTGTCAGAGTAGTAAAATTTTTTCTATTAATGACTTAAGTAATTTTGATAAAATTTCTTTAAAAGAGCGCAACTCTTACAATAAGAAAGTATCATTTGATCAAGATTTAATTGATAGCATCGAAAAAGAACCTAAAGACCTTACTACTTGGACCCTTATTAAGCAGATACAATTTTTATCTGCTAATAAATTAAGGTCTGGAGTTTTCGAGGTTGAGCTTTACAAGCGTTTAATTAAACCAGTAACCCTTATTGCTATGATTTTATTGGCTATGTTATTTATTTTTGAATCTACAAGAGATGTAAGTTTAGGAAGAAAAATATTTTTTGGAGTTGCCCTTGCCCTATCATTTGAAATGCTATCTAGAATTACTAGTGCAATGGCATTGAGCTTTGACTTTAATACTCTTATAAGTGCTATGTTGCCTTCTGCATTAGTAATGGCTATTTCAATGTTATTATTAATTCAAAAATCTGTGCGTTAGTTTGATGAGTCAGGTAAATTTAAAAACTGTAAAGAAAAAACTAAAAGTACCTAGTCGCTTTGATGTAATTTTGCTAAATGATGATTACACTTCAATGGAGTTTGTAGTTGATGTGTTGCGGAGATTTTTTCATAAAGAGTTTAAAGCTGCTGAAGCGATTATGTTAAAAATTCATATAGATGGAAAGGCTGTATGTGGATCATATTCTTATGATGTTGCGCAAACAAAAGTTAACCAAATAATCAAGTATTCAAGGGAAAATAATCAGCCATTGATGGCTGTAATAAAAGAGCTAGGTTAATAATTTTTTTAATTTAAAACCCATTGAGATGATAAAATTTTATTACTATGTTAATTTAAATAAGGAAGAAAATTGTTAATAAAATCTATTGAATCATTAGATAAAGGTTTAAATGTTTTTTGGAGTGATAATTCCTTGAGTTGCTATCCTTGGTTTTGGCTAAGAGATCATAGTGAAAGTAAAGAGGATTTGCATCCAGATACTAAGCAACGTCAGATTGATTCATTTAGTAAGCCACTTAATAATATTGTAAATAAAATATGGCTTGATGGTAGTACTAAAAATATCTTTATTAAATGGAATGATCAGTCTGAAAGTAGCCTTTCTTTTGAATTACTCCAAACTATGTCATTACCAAGCTTACCTCAGTCGTATGCATTGAGCTCAGAAAAAGTATGGAATTCCTCAAATGAGATTAAAGACTTTCCTGAATTAACCTATCAAAAGCTTATGAGTGATGAAGGAGTAAATATTTGGTTGAGTCATATTCAAAAAGTTGGCTTTGCTTTTGTAACAGAGGCTCCTGAAAATCCTGAGGCGACAAAAGAACTTATGGAAAAAATAGCTTACATTAGAAACTCTATTTTTGGAGGTTTTTCTGTTTGGGATAATAAGCTTGAAAATCCAGATGATACTGCTTTCACATCATTAGCTATTGAGCCTCACACAGATGGAACATATGTTCATGATGCGCCAGGACTTCAAACTTTGCATTGCATAAGAAGAGATTCTATTGGTGGTGAAAATCAATTAATTGATGGTCTTGCAATTGCAGAAAAGATGAGGCATGAGCATCCTGAAGCATTTAATATTTTGTGTAGTGTTAATATCCCTGGTCGCTACATCAAGCCAGATATTTATTTAAAGGCGTATCGACCTTTATTTCGGGTTAATAATAATGGTGAGGTTATTCAAGTAAGTTTTAATAATCATGATCGTGCACCTTTTAGGTTGGAAAATGATCTAATGCTTAAGTTTTATGATGCTTATAAAATATTTCATAATCTTGCAAATGACTCAAGCCGTCAATTTGAGTTTATGTTGGATCCTGGAACAGTTTTAACATTTGATAATTGGCGACTTCTTCACGCACGTTCATCTTTGACAGGTTATCGCCAACTTTGTGGTGGTTATCATAATAGAGAAGATTTTGAAAGTAAATTGAGGTCTATCTAACTATTTTTTAGATTAATTTGAATTTTATTTTGATTCAAATTGCTTCTAGTGATGTTAAAATTAAGTATTAATTTAGTTAATAACAAAACAAGTATTTTATGATTGAACAAGGTTTACAACAAGAGATTAATATGGTTATGACCGAGGCTAGAAATCGTCGCCTTGAATTTGTAACTGTGGAGCATTTATTATTAGCTCTTCTAAATATGGAAGAAGTTATTGCATTCCTTAGAGGTAAGAGAGTCAATATCGATGAACTTCGTGCTGAACTTGAGCAATATATTGATTCACATACTCCAATTATCTCTGAAGACGCAGAAATAGATATCGTACCAACAGTAGGATTTCAAAGAGTTCTTCAAAGGAGTGTTTATCAGGCGCAGTCTGCTCAAAAAAATTCTGTTAACGCGATGAATGTATTCGTTAGTATTTTTTCTGAAAAAGAATCGCATGCTGTTTATATGCTTAAATTAAATAATATTTCCAGATTAGATGTAATGGAGGGTATTTCTTCTCATTTAGCTGATAATCCTGTTGAGGAAACAAAGAAAGTTGAAGCTGATAAGCAAACGAAACCATCTTCTCTTGAATCTTTTACAACTAATTTATGTGAAAAAGCGAGACTTGGTGAAATTGATCCTCTTCTTGGAAGGGAGGAAGAGGTTCTTAGAACTGTACAAATTTTATCAAGACGCCGAAAAAATAATCCTTTACTTGTAGGTCAAGCAGGAGTCGGTAAGACTGCTATTGCACAAGGCTTAGCTAAGAGAATAGTAGATGGGCAGGTTCCTGAAATTCTAAAAAATACAACTATTTACTCTCTAGATGTTGGTGTATTAATTGCTGGTACAAAGTACAGGGGTGATTTTGAAAAGCGATTAAAATCAGTACTTACAGATTTAGAGAAGGATAAAAATTCAGTACTTTTTATAGATGAAATTCATACTTTAATAGGTGCAGGAAGTGTTTCTGGTGGCTCTTTGGATGCATCTAACCTTCTTAAGCCAGCTCTTGCTGACGGCTCACTTAAATGTATTGGATCTACAACATATGATGAATATCGTAAGATTTTTGAAAAAGACCATGCCCTTACAAGGCGTTTTCAAAAAGTTGATATTGAAGAGCCTTCAGTTGAAGACACAATAAAGATTCTCCATGGTCTTAAAAAATATTACCAATCACATCATAAGGTTAAATACTCAGCTGCATCTTTAGTTTCTGCAGTGGAGTTAACGCACCGACATATTGGAGATAGACGCCTTCCAGATAAGGCAATTGATGTCATTGATGAGGTTGGTGCTCTTCAGCAGATACTTCCAAAATCAAAGCGCAAAGTCAATATTGGTGTTCCTGATATCGAAAATATTGTTGCAAAGTTAGCTCGTATTCCTTCTCGCCAAGTCTCTAGTGATGATAAATCTTTACTTAAAAGCCTAGAAAGTGATCTTAAGTTAGGTGTCTTTGGCCAAGATAGTGCTGTTGAATCTCTATCAACTGCTATAAAACTTTCTCGTTCTGGACTTTCTCCAGTTGAGCAACCAATGGGGTCTTTTTTATTCGCCGGCCCTACAGGAGTTGGTAAAACTGAAATTTGTAAGCAGCTCTCAAGGATTATGGGCGTCAAATTATTGAGATTTGATATGTCTGAATATATGGAGAGACATGCTATTTCTAAACTTATAGGATCTCCTCCTGGCTACGTTGGTTATGATGAAGGAGGTCTTCTAACTGAGGCAGTAAATAGTAATCCTTATGCAGTTCTTTTATTGGATGAAATTGAGAAAGCTCATCCAGATATTTTCAATATTCTATTGCAAGTTATGGATCATGGAAAGCTTACTGATGCTAATGGCCGTGAAGTTGACTTTAGTAATGTGATACTCGTTATGACTTCTAATGTTGGAGCTCAAAATGTTCAAAGAGCTTCCATAGGTTTTAATGAGCAAGATCATTCCCTTGATTATGAAGGTGAGCTTAAAAAGATATTTACCCCAGAATTCAGAAATCGTCTATCAGAAATTATTTACTTTAATAAACTAAATGAGGAAGTTGTTGTCTATGTAGTTAATAAATTCCTCTTCGAGCTTGAAGATGTTCTTGAGAAAAAGAATGTCTCATTAATTGTTTCTGATGCAGCTCGAAAGTGGTTTGCTGAACATGGCTATGATTCTATGATGGGTGCTCGCCCAATGATAAGATTAATTGAAAGAGAAGTTCGTAAGCCTCTTGCTGATGAACTTCTTTTTGGTAAGCTTAGTTCTGGTGGGACTGTTAAAGTAGGCGTTAGTAAAAATAAGATTGCTTTGACAATTAGTTAATGAGAATTCTTATAAGTAATGATGATGGCTACGAAGCTAAAGGCATCAAACAGCTTACAAAATCACTAAGTGAAGTCGCTGAAGTAATTGTTGTTGCTCCAAGTGAGAATAAATCTGCAGCAAGTAGTTCATTGACTCTTGGAAGGCCATTAAAACCAATTCAAATTGAGAAAAATATTTATGCAATAGATGCAACACCTACTGATTGTGTTCATTTAGCACTATGTGGCTTCATAAAGGAATCAATTGATCTTGTTGTGACTGGGATTAATTTTGGGGCAAACCTAGGGGATGATACGATCTATTCTGGAACAGTTGCTGGGGCAATAGAAGGCCGATTTTTAGGACTTCCATCAATTGCAATGTCTTTGGCTAGTTGGGAGGGTAATCACTTTGAAACAGCTGGTGAAATTGCCAAAAGATTAGTTATCCAAATTGATAAATCTGAGCTATCTTACAACACCATTATTAATGTAAATGTTCCAGATATTCCTCTTAGTGAAATCAAAGGCATTAAGAGCACTCGTTTAGGCAGTAGGCATAAATCTGCTCCTAGCATAAAGGATTTAGAGGATCCAACCCTCTATTTAATTGGTGAAAATGGAAGAGAAGCAGATAATTCAGAAGGCACAGATTTCTATGCAATTTCTAATAACTTTGTTTCAGTTACCCCGCTTCAGATTGATACAACGAAGTACTCTGAAATAAAGAGAGTGAGTGATTGGCTTCAAAAAATGGATTATTGATTCCAGGTGTCTTTGAGTCCAACTGTTTTATTAAATACTAGTCCATCTGACTCACTATCCCTGCAAAAGTAACCCTCTCTCTCAAACTGATAAGCACTTTCAACTATTGCATTTGATAAATTTGGCTCAACAAAACCATTTTGTATCTCCAGAGAGTTTGGATTAATTGAAGAAGATAGATCATCTAATATAGTTGGATTTGGATTTATAAAAAGGCGATCATATATCCTAAATTCAGCACTAACAGCCTTACTAGATTCAACAAAATGAATAACACCCTTAACTTTTCGTCCGTCAGATGGATTTTTACCTAGAGTATCTGAGTCATAAGTACAATAAACAGTTTGTGTATTCCCATCTTTGTCGCTATCAAAATGAGTAGCTTTGATAATGTAAGAGTTTCTAAGGCGCACCTCCTTATTTATTGCGAGGCGTTTATATTTATTATTTGGAGCCACTTCTTTAAAGTCATCTTTATCAATATATATCTCACGACTAAAGAAAATCTCTCTAGTTCCCATCTCTTCTTTTTGAGGGTGAATAGGAACATTAAGGGATTCAATTTTACCTATAGGATAATTTTCGATTACTAATTTAATAGGGCTAATGACCGCCATTGAGCGTGGCGCAGAATTATTAAGATCATCCCTAATTGACGATTCTAGAATTGAAATATCAGTTAAGCTGTTTACTTTTGATACTCCAATTCGATCACAAAAATCTCTTATTGAGGCCGCTGTATATCCTCTTCTTCGAAGTCCTGAAATAGTTGGCATTCTGGGATCATTCCAGCTATTGACGTGGTTATTGTCTACCAAGAGTTTTAACTTTCTTTTGGACATGGTTGCATATTCAAGATTTAAGCGAGAAAATTCATATTGATGAGGCCTACTATAAGTATTAAAATCTTCTAAATTTTCTAAAGTCCAATTATAAATTCTTCGATTATCTTGGAATTCCAGGGTACAAATAGAATGAGTAACACCTTCAATAGCATCACCAAGACAGTGGGCAAAATCATACATTGGGTAAATACACCAGTCATCATTTGTTTGATGGTGTTTTTCAAATCGAATCCTATATAGAGTGGGATCACGCATACACATAAAGCTTGAGGACATGTCAATTTTGGCTCTTAATACGCATTCTCCTTCTTTAAATCCCCCCGCCTTCATTTTCCTAAATAGAGTTAAGTTTTCTTCAATACTTGATTCGCGATAAGGGCTATTTTTCCCTGGTTCTTTAAGAGTCCCTCGATACTTACGTGTTTCATCAATACTTAAAAAACATACATAAGACAAGCCTTTAGAAATTAACTCTTCAGCATATTGGTAAAATATATCAAAGTAATTTGAGCTAAATTTAACTTCACCATCCCAATTAAATCCTAACCATTTAACATCTTTTTTAATAGAATTTACAAATTCAATATCTTCCTTAATAGGATTAGTGTCATCAAATCTTAAATTGCAAGAGCCCTTATAATCCTTAGCGGTTCCAAAATTTAGACAGATAGACTTTGCATGACCAATATGAAGAAAACCATTGGGCTCTGGTGGAAAACGAGTTACCACATTACTATGTTTTCCACTAGAAAGGTCTTGACTAATAATGTTACGTATGAAATTTGTAGGTCTCCCTTCTTTATTTTGAGAAGTCATTTGAATCGATTCTTATGATGGTTTTATCTTTTTAAATTATATCATTAAAAGCTTTATTTAATATGTAGCGCTAATAAAGTCAATGACGTTGTAAAATAGTTTCCATGAAAATAGCAATAGTAAGATTGTCAGCATTAGGTGATATAGTTCACTCTATGGTCATTCTTCAATTTATTAAAAAAAATTATCCTAACTCACTAATTGACTGGGTAGTAGATGATAGATTCAAGGGTATTTTGGAAAATAATCCTCATATTAATCAAATTCACACATTAAAACTTAATGAGGCTAAAAAGCAGAGATCTTTTAAGCTATTTTTTAGAGAGCTATTGAGAGTTCGTCAATTTGGACAATATGATTTAGTAATTGATACGCAAGGTCTTCTAAAGTCAGCCATAGTTTCAAAATTTTTGAATGGCATAAAGATAGTTGGTTTTGATAAGAACTCAATACGAGAAAGGGCAGCTTCTTATTTTTATAATCAGAAGATTACTATTGGTTACCAGGAAAATACAATTCTCAGAAATCTTTCATTAATTTGTGGATCTTTAGGAATCAATGTATCCCATAATGAAATTATTAATAAAAATTCTTTTTTATTCTCAAAAAGCAAAATTCTAATCCCTAAAGCTTCATATATTGTTTTTATAATCGGTTCAACATGGGAAAGTAGAAACTATCCAAAAGAGAAATTTGTTGAAGTTGCTGAGTTGATTAGTAAAGTTTGTCTAGTAGTGTGGGGAAATGAGCAAGAAAAAGAAAAAGCTGATTGGATGAGTGCTGAGTCAGCTTTTATTCAAGTAATGCCAAGATTGGAGTTAGATGATTTAAAGCATGTTCTTGATAAAGCAACCTTAGTAATTGGAAATGATACTGGTCCTACTCATATTGCATGGGGGTTAAATACTCCTTCAATAACTCTTTTTGGTCCGACTCCAGTTGATAGGATTTATGAGGCTCCCAATCATAAAGCAATAAAATCAAGTTCAAGTGTAGATCATTCTAAATTAAATATGAATGATTTCTCAATTAAGGATATTGATCCAAATGAAATTGCTAAAATGGCTTTTTTGATTTTTAAAAATAATAAATGAAAATTACAATAGTAGGCTCTGGATATGTTGGTCTTTCAAATGCGATGCTACTAGCTCAGAAGAATGAGGTTGTAATTCTTGATATTATTCCCGAAAAAGTTGAAATGCTAAATAACTATAAGTCACCAATAGTTGATGATGAAATTCAGAATTTTTTTAAAACTAAAGAACTAACCTTTAGAGCTACTCTAGATAAGCATGATGCATATAAAGACGCAGATTTTATTATTGTAGCTACACCAACTGACTATGATGTTAATTCTAAATATTTTGATACAATTTCAGTTGAGTCTGTGATTAAAGATGTAATTGATATAAATATAAACGCAGTTATAGTAATAAAGTCTACTATTCCTGTGGGCTTTACAAAATTTCTAAAGGAAAAATTAAATTTTACTAATATTATTTTTTCTCCTGAATTTCTAAGAGAAGGAAGCGCCCTTTATGATAATCTTTATCCTTCTAGAATTGTTATTGGTGAAAAATCGGAACGAGCAAATCTTTTTGCAGGTCTTCTTATTGAGGGTGCTTTGAAAAAAAATATTGAAGTTCTATTTACAAATTCTAATGAAGCAGAGGCGATTAAACTATTTTCAAATGCATATCTTGCAATGCGCATTGCTTACTTTAATGAGCTTGATTCCTATGCCGAAGTTCATAATTTAAATAGTAAACAAATAATTGATGGAGTTGGACTAGACTCCAGAATTGGCTCAGGATACAATAATCCTTCTTTTGGATATGGAGGCTATTGTTTGCCAAAAGATACAAAACAACTATTGGCTAATTATAAAAGTGTGCCTAGTAATTTAATTTCTGCAATTGTGAATTCTAATTCAACACGTAAAGATTTTATTGCTTCTTCAATAATACAAAAAAACCCCAAAGTAGTTGGAGTCTATCGACTAATTATGAAGTTTGGTTCAGACAACTATCGAGATTCATCTATTATAGGAGTGATAAATCGACTAAAAGAAAAAAGTATTAAAGTTTTAATTTATGAGCCTTCAATTAAGGAGGCTAGCTTTGAAGGGGCGAGCGTTATAACAAGTTTAAATGAATTTAAAAATAGGTCTGATCTTATAATTGCAAATCGTATTTCAGATGAGATAACAGACGTTATGTCAAAAGTTTATTCGCGTGATATATTTAATGTTAATTAACAACTTTTTAATTTGTAATTACTTGGCTTGCATGTTTTATTGAATCTAGAAAGAAGAGAGCTGAAGAAGTTTGATTATCAATTGAATGTCCGCTACTTACTAGAATAGTCTTAGTAATTCCAGAGGTTATTGCAGCTTGTATATCTGTTTCCTTATCGCCAATCATCCAGGACTTCTTCATATCAATATTGTATTTAGCTTTTGCCTCTAAAAACATCCCAGGCTCTGGTTTTCTGCATTTGCATCCTGCATTTGGACTATGAGGACAGTAAAAAGTGTCAAGTATAGTAATATTGTTTTGTTTAAATTGTGTTATTAGCCATTTTGTTAAATTTTGGTAATCAATTTCAGAGTAATAGCCCCTGGCGATACCTGACTGGTTTGAGATTATTATGATTTGATAACCTAATTTCTTGAAGCAAATACAGGCATCAAAAATGCCATTAATAAATCTGAATTCACTTATCTTATGAAGATAGTTTACTTCATGATTTATAACACCATCACGGTCGAGAAAAATTGTCTTAATAGCCATATATTAAAGTAAGTATAATCATGTTGAATTAAAATTAATACAATAAATATTAAAATAAATAAGATATGAAAGAACAATTATTTATAAATAAAACTTATCAATTTTTACTCATATTGTTAGCTTTCCTACTTCCTTTAACAGTCTTTGGTGCTAACGTAATAATTATTTTAATTGTTCTTTTATGGATATTTTCAGGTAATTATAGATCTAAGTATGACCAAATAATTACTAGCAAATTTTTAATTGCCAGCGCAGTATTTTATTGCTTACATGTTGTTGGATTAATTTGGACTGATGATATTAAATGGGGTTTAGAAATACTTCATAAAATGTGGTATTTTATTCTGTTGCTTCCAGTTCTTTTCACTATAGTAGAAAAGAAGTTTATTAAATATTATGTTACTGCTTTTTTAATGGCTATGACTTTAACAGAGGTAGCATCTTACTTAATATGGTTTGAGCTTATTTCGCCTTTTAAAATGGCTACTGTTGATAATCCATCTCCTTTTATGAGTCATGTTTCATATAATCCTATATTGACTTTTGCAATATATTTGGTGGCTCATGAAATATTTCTTAATGATAATCTAAGCAAATTGAAGTTTTCTTTATATAGTTTTTTTGCATTAACTATGTCGATCAATATGTTTATTACAGGTGGTCGTGCAGGCCAAGTTATGTATTTCGTAATGATTTCTATTTTAATTTTTCAATTTTTCAATTCTGAAAAGATTAAGTCATTACTTGTAATAATGGTAGTTATCCCTGTAATATTCTTTACAGCTTTCATAGCAAGTCCACTTTTTGAAGAAAGAGTTCATTCTGCAATTAATGATATAGTGACATATGAGATTAACTCTAATACATCGGTAGGAAAAAGAATTGATTATATGGTGAATTCATGGGACATTATTAAAAGAAACCCTTTAATAGGTGTTGGTACAGGAGATTTTCCAAATGAATTTTTGAAAATTAGTATTATTAATGAAAATAAAGATTTATTTTCAACAACCACGAATCCTCATAATATGTATAACTTAGTTTTTATTCAGCTTGGGTTGATTGGTATTATTAGTTTTCTATCAATTTTCTATTTTCAAATTAAACAGTCTTTTGTATCTTCCAACAGATTTATTAGAGATGTTGGCCTTACTCTCCCATTACTATTTCTAGTAATAATGTTTAGTGATAGTTATCTTTTAGGACATTACACAACTTTATTGTATGTCTTTTTCAGTTCATTTTTGTACAAAGACTTTGATGAAGCTAAATAAAATCTTAGTTATCATTCAGCGATCGAATGGTGATGTTTTTTTAAGTGCCTCTCTTGTTAAAATCTTATATGAGTATTACGATTCCCCAAATATTGATCTTCTTGTTAATGATGACACTTTTGCTATTGCAAAGCTAATTCCTTTTATAAATAACATTCATACGTTTTCATATGAAGAAAAGAAGAAAAATAGATGGATGCAAGAGAAAAAAATTATTTCAAAAATTTTTAGAAAATATGATTTGAGTATTAATTTAACAGCAAGTGATCGAAGTGTTCTTTACGCATATATAGCTGGAAAAAAAACTATCAGTGCTGTTGAAGACAATAACAAAAAATCATGGTGGAAAAAATATTTTTTATCTTCACATTATTATTTTGACTCATCAAAGCACATATTATTAAATAATTTAGAATCTTTAAACTTATTAAATATTAGTCATGAAAAAACCCAAGAGCCAATCAAAAGTTCTTCTGAGGCTTGCACAATAGTTGATAGTATGCTTAAGAAAAATGGAATAAATAAGTATATTATCTTCCATCCTTCTGCGCAGTATTTGTACAAAATTTATCCAAAGCATCTGAGGGATAAATTTCTTTTTTTACTTAATTCGTTAGATGTGCCAATTTTAATTACTGGAACTAATAATCAGATTGATTTAAATATTAAAAATGAATTACCGTTATTGCCAAATATTTATGATTTCATTGGGGAGACAACCTTAGAAGAGTATATTGCTCTTAGTAAGACTGCTTTAGCATATATTGGGATGGATACTCTCAATATGCACATTGCAGCAAGCCAGAGTAAGCGTATTTTTGCAATTTTTGGGCCTACAAATTTAGCTATGTGGTCTCCATGGTCAAATACATTGAAAACTGGATCAATAAAAAATAGCCCACTTCAAACTTATGATAATGTAACAATTTTTCAAGCATCATTTTCATGTGTATCATGTGGAAAGGCAGGTTGCAATGATAAGCATGGTAGGAGTGAGTGTCTTCATGTCATTAAGCCTGAAAAGATTTTTAATGAAGTAAGTTATTGGTATAAAAATGTTGGCATTTAATAGAACTTATAAGTTGCCTTTTAAATATGCAATTCCAACTTATACAAAGCAATACTTAAAGAATAAAAGTATTTATCAACAGTTTATTAAATTTTTTAAACGGTATATTTTTATTGTATTAAATGGCCAAAAAAATCTTGAAACTTTTTCCATCCTCCCTTGTCATCATAAAATTCTTTGGATAAATTTATCTGCATCAAGCCTAGGGGATAGCTTGATGGATTTATCAAGCAGAGTTATGCTTTTAGATAAAAATGTTGATTTATTTACTAATAAAAAAAACAAACATATTTATCAGAATGATGAAATTTTCAAAAATATTTTTTCTCAAGTTAATGAGATGAAAAAAATTAAATACAATCTTGTCATTCTAGACTCTTATAGCACTAGGAGCATTAAGGTTAAATCATTAATTGCTCCAAACTCTCCCTATGTTGGAATGTTTGGTTATTTTAATGGACCCGAAGTTAATCGAATTCTTTTTAGTTTCCATCAAATGAATAATTTACTTGGGAATAATTTACACGAGGGCGAAATTAACAATATAGCAAAAAATCTTATAACAATTTCAGAATCTGACAAATTAATTGTTAATGATATTGTAGATAAAAATTATATTGCAATTGCTTTAGGCGGTGAATGGGAATATAAAACTTATAAAAAATGGGATGAAATAATTGAACAACTAATTGCTCATAATCAGGACTTAAGTATCGTTTTAATTGGATCTGATAATGCAATACAACAATCACTAGAAATTATAAAAAAATTTTCGGAACATAATTTTTTAAATTTTGTAGCAAGACTTTCTTTCAATCAGACCATTGAAGTAATTAGGCAATCAAAATTACTCTTATGTTGTGATGGAGGCTTGCTTCATGGTGCTACAGCAGTAAATGCTAATACGCTCGCTCTCCTTGCAAGACTTACTCCAGAAATGTTACTTACAAAGAATACTTCTGTTTCTAGCTTATATGATACTGATAATGTAAATACAATTTCAGTTAATGATATTCTGTCAGAATATCATGAGGCTTTTAATCTCTTTGATAGTCGTCCTCAAGACGAATGATATCATCCTCACCCAGATAATCGCCTGTTTGAACTTCAATAATTTCTAAATCAACTGCACCTTGGTTTTCGAGTCTATGAACTTCACCTTGAGGAATGTATGTTGATTGATTTTTTTCTAAATTGTAAATTTTATCTCCACAAGTAATTTTTGCAGTTCCACTAACTACAACCCAGTGCTCTGATCTATGTTCATGTTTTTGAAGGGAAATTTTTTCACCAGGTTTAACGCAAATTCTTTTTGCTTGAAAGCCATCACCAACATCAAGTGAGTCATAATATCCCCAAGGTCTAAAAACTTTACGATGATTAACAGCTTCTGGACGATTTTGATCTTTCAGCTTAGATACAATATTTTTGATATTTTGAGAATATTTTGTACTTGTAACTAATAATGCGTCACTTGTATCAACTATAATTAGATCTGAAACCCCAACTGCTGAAACTAATCTGTTTGAACTATAAGCAAATGTATTTTTAACGTTGTCTAGAATAACGTCGCCTTCCACAACATTCCCTTTAGTATCTTTTAATTTAGAGTTCATTAGGCTTTCCCAAGACCCAACATCATTCCAATTTGCATCTAAAGGAACTACAACTGAACTTTTGGTATGCTCCATAACCGCATAATCAATTGAAAGTTCAGGGCACTTAAAGAACTCTTCATTTACAAGGCGAATAAAATCATTATCTTGCCGCCCATCTTTGAGGGAATTTTTACAACAATCGAGAATCTCAGGCGCAAATTTTTCTAATTCTTGAAGGTATATTGAGCTTTTGAACATAAACATCCCACTATTCCAAAGATATTTACCAGATTTAAAGTATTTGTCAGCATTTTTTTGATTTGGTTTTTCTTTGAAAGATTTAATATTATAGAATTTAGAGTTTAAATTCATTTTGGCTTCAATATAGCCATAGCCAGTTTCAGCTTTATTTGGAAGTATGCCAAAAGTAACAAGTTTATTTTTGTTTGCAAGAGTTTCAGCTATTTTAATTGCTTTATGAAAAGAGTGTATATCTTCAATCATATGATCTGCTGGAAGCACAAGTAATATTGGATCTTCAGAGGAACTAATAAGTTTCAGTGCAGCTAAAGCTATTGCTGGCGCAGTATTTTTACCAATAGGCTCTAAAATAATTCCAGATGATAATTTGTTAATTTCTCGAAGCTGTTCGGCTGCTAAAAACCGATGATCTTCGTTACAAATTATAATGGGATCTTTAGTTTTTTTAGGTAGACGTAAAATAGTATCTTGAAAAAGAGTAGTATCACTACCCAAACTAATAAACTGTTTTGGTTGAAGTTTTCGAGACAGAGGCCAGAGCCTTGTTCCACTTCCTCCAGAGATTATAATGGGTGTAATCATTTATTAGTTTTTTGAATTATATTTGATTTTGGTGGTTTCCAATCAGCTTGAACTTCTGATAACTTTACATAACGATAAAAAGTTCCTTCAAAGTTTCCAAAAGCAATAACAAATCCCGCACCACCATCTAAAAAACCAAGTTTAAAAATGTAATGCTTTATAAATGACCAGGAACCATGAATAAAGGCCTTTAGTATGCCCCCATTTATTCCTCTATCTTGAAGTTTTGACACACCGAGGGTTGAGTATCGATTTGCTTTATAAATTACTTCTTCAGTATTTTTGAAGGGAAACTGCCATATATCACTTTTAATGATACCAATTTTTTTATCGCTATGACTTATATAGCCTTCATGGACTGGTTTAGAGTCATAAGACATTTTTCCGGCTCTAAATAATTGGGGCTGCCTATAGTTTGGATACCAGCCTGAGTGTTTAATCCATTTGCCCATGAAATAGTTTTTCCTGGGGATTTTGAAAATATCAATTGAAGTAACTTTTATTAAAGATAATATTTCATCTCTTACTGCTTCGGTGCATCTTTCATCAGAATCAAGGCTCAAAATCCAATCTTTAGTGCAATAAGAAATCGCTTTATTTCTTAGATTACCATAGCCATCAAAAGGTATATGAACAACTTTAGCGCCTAGACTTTCAGCAATTTCAGTTGTACCATCAGAACTATTTGAGTCAGCCACAATAATTTCATCAGCCCATAAGGCACTATTAATACAATCTCTGATTTTATCAGCCTCATTAAAGGCAATAATATAGACTGAAATTTTCATGATTAGTTTTAAGCAATAATATGTGGTTAAATGTTACCAAATTACCAAGTGTTTTTTAAACAAATAAATGAGTATAAGTCTAATAGTTACTACTTATAACCGTCCTGACGCTCTGTTACTAGTTCTTAAAAGTATTGAGTGTCAAATACTTCCTCCCTCTGAAGTAATTATTGCAGATGATGGCAGTGATGAGCGGACTAAAAATTTAATCTCTGATTTTAATTCACAATCAAATTTAGAAATAATACACTCCTTTCATGAGGACTTAGGTTTCAGAGCTGCTGAGTCAAGAAATAAGGCTATTTCAAATTCTAAAAGTGACTATATTATATTAGTAGATGGCGATATGATACTTCACCCAGAGTTTATTGTTGATCATATTAAAAATGCTAAATTTGGTTTTTTTATTCAAGGTTCGAGGGCTCTTCTTACTGAAAAAAAAACAAAAGATGTAATTATAAGACGCCAGTTAGTTTTCAATTTTCTTTCTAGAGGAATGAATAATCGTTTGAATTCAATTCATTCAAATTTTTTATCTAAAATTTTTTCAATTAAAAAAAATTATTTAACAGGCACAAAAACTTGTAATATGTCTTTTTTTAAAAAAGATTGTATTAGTGTAAATGGATTTAATAATGAATTTAAAGGTTGGGGACGAGAAGATAGTGAATTTATTGTTAGATTTCTAAATAAAGGTATTAATCGTAAGACACTTAAATTTTCAGCCATACAATATCACCTTTGGCACAATGAGGCTAATAGAAGTTCTTTATTAACAAATGATAAGCTTCTGCAAAAAGCAAAAGTTGAAGGCCTTGATTGGTGTGAGAATGGTATCGATAAGTTTTTATGAAAATTAAAAATAATTTAAAAGCATTGATTCTAAGAAGTATTACAAAGAAAAAAAATATTGATTTTGATCTTAAAAAATCTTCAAAAGTTCTAATGCTTCGTTATGACAGAATTGGTGATATGGTAATTACAACTCCTGTTTTTAGAGAGTTAAAGAAAGCGTATCCAAATATTGAAATTAATGTTTTAGCTAGTAAGGCCAATCATATTATTTTAAAAAATAATCCTTATGTTGATAAAATTTATCTAAATAATAAGAATAATATATTTTTAGATTTGCCTGCACTGTTTAAGCTAAGAAAGAAAAACATTGATGTTTGTTTTGAGTTTGATCATTCTGTTATTCGCCATGCTATTATCAGATTAAAGATAATTAATCCTAAAAAAGTTATTTCAGTTGAAAAAACTGGAAGGTATGGCGTTCATGGTTCTATGTTGCAAATTTATGATTACTATACTGCAAAACCAAAAAATAATCATTTTAGAGATATTTGGTTAGCTACTCTAAAACCTTTTAATATAATACCTGAGTCAAAAACATACGATATATTTTGTGATGATTTACAAAAAAATAAAGCAATGAATTTTCTTAATCAGTATCCAAATAAATTACTCATAGGTATTAATTTAGAAGGAGCGGTTAAGGGTAAAAAAATTCAATATTTAGAATTAATAGACATCTGTAAAGGTCTCTATAGTATAAATAGTTGCTCACAAATCATTATTATTTCTACTCCTAAGAGAGAGAAAAGTGAAAGTGAAATGATAATTAAGATGAGCCTAGATTTCGTTTCAATAGCTTATAGGACAAATGATATCCTTGATGCATCAGCATTAATTAATAATTTAGATTTAATTATTACACCAGATACAGCCATTGCTCATATTGCATCAACTTTTAATAAGCCAGTTATAACAATTCATGAAAATAATTATGAAAGTTATAAATTATTCGCACCAACAAGTGATTTAAATAGAACTGTATTTTCAACTAACAGAAATAGTCTTGTAGGCTTTTCTGTAGACTCGATTTTAGAACATGCAAATGATTTAATTAAGTTGATTAAAAGTGAATGATAGTTCTAATTAAATCAAGTTTTAAATTTTGTGCCATATAAAAAATAAGGAACATCCAAATAATGATTTTTAGTAGTTCTGAGTTTATTTTCTTGTTTCTTCCATTAACTTTTTGTTTATATTTTTATTTAAACAAAAATAAATATACAACCTTAGCTACTGGATCATTAGCTTTTGCTAGTTTATTTTTTTATAGTTGGTGGAATATTATCTATTTACCATTAATTTTATCTTCAGTCATTATTAACTATGCCTTAAGTCGCTTAATCATTAAATCAACATTGTATAAAAAAAACTTATTAATATTTGGCTTATTGTTCAATGTATTGTTACTTAGTTATTTTAAATACAGTGATTTTTTTCTTCAAAATATAAACTTCGTTTTTGACACTAATTATTCTCTTTTAAGAATAACTCTTCCCTTGGCTATATCATTTTTTACATTTCAGCAAATAGCTTTTTTAGTCGATAGTTTTAAAGGGTATGTTGTAAAACATACTTTTCTTAACTATATTGTTTTTGTCACATTTTTCCCTCAGTTGATTGCAGGTCCCATTGTGCATCATAAAGAAATGATGCCTCAATTTACTAAAAAAAGAAATAAATTCATAAATTATAAGAATGTTTACTTAGGAGTATTTATTTTTTCTATTGGGCTATTTAAAAAAGTAGTTATTGCAGATAATTTCTCTATTTGGGCTTCAAATGGATTTGATGTGATGGACCAATTGAATCTAATTGAAGCTTGGATTACCTCTCTTTCTTATACTTTTCAATTATATTTTGATTTTTCTGGCTATACAGATATGGCTGTGGGTGCGGCACTTTTATTTAATATCAAATTGCCACTAAATTTTAATAGCCCATACAAATCGACAAACATTAGAGATTTTTGGCAAAGATGGCATATAACACTCTCAAGATTTTTAAGGGATTATGTGTATATTCCAATTGGTGGAAATAAGAATGGTAATTTCAAAATGTATAGTAATTTACTGACTACTTTTTTAATTGGGGGTTTATGGCATGGAGCTGGATGGACTTTCATTTTTTGGGGAGCCATGCATGCATTTGCAATTATTGTTCATAGGATTTGGAGTAATGCTGGAATTAACTTAAATAAACTAGTAGCTTGGTTTGTAACTTTTAATTTTATAAATATATCTTGGATATTCTTTAGGGCTGAGCAATGGGAAGATGCTTTGAAGATTTTAAAAGGGATGTTTGGATTCTCGGGAGTAGTATTGCCAACTATTTTTCAGAATATGTCTTTTCTTCAAGAAAATAAGATAGTAATTGGTGAAGTTTATGCTAATTTTAATAGTGATACTGAAATTACTCTATGGCTAGTAGTTGCATTATTCACAAGCTTATTTTTTAAAAATTCAAATGAAATAGTAAGCATTTATAAGCCCAACAATAAGATTATAGTTTTTGTTGTATTTATATTTACTATATCTTTAATGAATTTGGATAAAAATGTTGACTTTATATACTTTAATTTTTAGGAATAATTTTGTATAAAAAATACGTATTAAAAAGTTTTCTTTTATTTCTTCTAGCACTTTTTCTTTTAAGTGGAATGAATTATTTAATTGATCCATATGGTTATAAGTCGAGAGAAGGAAAATTTATTAAAAATTTAACAATGTTTAATAAGCCAAATGTTACTAATGTAAGGATTCATTCTGATGGCTATTATTACCTAATTGGCAGTTCAAGAATGGCAAGAGTGAGCCCTTTAGTAATAGAAAAACTTACTGGCAAAAAAACTCATAATATAAAAATAGACGGTGCAACCTTGACTGAAAACTTACTCCTTGCAACTAAAGTTAAAGAGCAGGAAAAGTTTTTTATTTATAGTTTTGATGTATTTTCATCTAATAAAAATAGGGGGAAATTTAAGGAAATTATTACGAGATATAAGGCATATATTAAAGAGTTAGAAAATAACATTTATTTCAGTAAATATTTCAACAGTGATATAACAATTAGATCTCTTCAACATTTAATTAAATCTTTTAAAGGTGAAAATTTAAATAAACAATATTTAGAACAAAACTCTCGCTATTCCGACTTTAAATTTAACTTAGCTTTAAATAATTCTGGGGTATTAAATAACTTAGAAAAAAGTAATTTTTCAAATTTTGATTCTTATTCATCTCAAGAGATTATAAAATTAGCTAAATTAGGAACAAAGGATGATATTTTTATAATTTTTCCAAAGCATGTGTCTTATTATTACTTATTTTCTAAATATCAAGATATTGAGAATAAATATTTTTCTGCTATTAAGACCTTAGTTCACAATACTGAGGCCCAAGTATGGTCTTATTATGGAGTAAATGATATTACTCAAACAAAGGATAGTTTTATTGATAATGGTTGGCATTTTAAACCTCAAGTAAGTAATATAATATTTGAAGAGGTTTTTGAATCTAGAGATTCAACTTCAAATATTAAAATGGGATTATTAGTAACAATTGAAAATTTAAATGATTATTTATCTTTTGTAAGGAAAGATATTGGTAATATTGTAGTAAATGATATTTGATTTAATTTTTAACTATTTATGAGTAACAATAAAACTTACATCGATTGGAAGAATTGGAATGAAGATTCTTTTGCCAAGACTTCTAAATTAGAAGAAATTTATTTTAATAATATTTTTAAATTATTAAAATTAAAAAAGTCTTCAAAAATTTTGGAAATTGGCTTTGGTAATGGTGCATTCCTTGGTCATGCTTATAGGCAAAACTTTCATTATGATGGTGTTGAGTCAAATAAAAATTTAGTTGATTTAGCTATTAATAATAATTTTTCAGCATATTCTTCCCTTAATGAAATAGATAGAAAAAATAAGTACGACTTAATAATTTTATTTGATGTTATTGAGCATATCAATGCAGATGTTATTGAGGATTTTTTTAAAGAAATGAATCTTTATTTAAAGGAGACTGGTTCAATGTTTCTAAGATTTCCGAATGGCTCCAGTCCATTAGGTCTTGGGAATCAGCATGGTGATGTTACTCATTGTAATATTGTCACCTTACCTAAACTCAATTATTGGTGTTACAACTCAGCCTTAAAAGTAGTATTTTTTAGAGGAGATATACGTGCTTTTATTTTTAGACACAATATACTTAAGATGCCCTCTAGATTGATAAAGCAATTTTTCCATGTTTTAACAGAAAAGTTTATAAGGGTAATTTCAAATCAATCTAAAGGAGTTCTTTCTTCAAATTTGGAAGTAGTAATCAAAAAATCAAATGAAAATTAGTGCATTTACATTTATAAAAAATGGGCAAATATTGGGTTATCCGTTTTTAGAATCGATTAAATCTATTTTGCCAATAGTTGATGAATTCGTAATAAATGTTGGCGAAAGTGAAGATGATACCTTGGCTCAAATTCGCGCAATTGATAATTCAAAAATACGAGTTATTAAATCTAAATGGAATAATAAGATGCAAGATAGGGGCTATGTGTATGGACAGCAAAAAATGATAGCTCAGTTTAATTGTACTGGAGATTGGCTTTTCTATATTGAAGGAGATGAGGTTTACCATGAAAATGATTTAGAAAAAATCCAAGATTCTATGAAATTATATTTAAATGATTCTAATATAGAGGCTTTAGTTTTTGATTTTTACCATTTTTATGGTAATTCAAATAGTTATTTAGAATCACCTGGATGGTATCGATCTGAAGCGAGGGTTATTAAGAGCTCTGTAAGATCATATGCTCCTGATGGTCTATTTTGGCTTGTTCTAGAAGGAAATAAAAAAGGAAGATATCCTAGGGCTAAAAAAGTAGACGCACACTGTTATCATTATGGATGGATTCGAAGTGAAGCTCAAATGAATCTAAAAAGTCAAAAAGTTCAAAAATATTGGGGTAAAGTTCCTAATAAAATTGATTACTCTCAAATAGATCAATCTATCATTAAAGAATTTACTGGAACTCATCCCAATTGCGTATTGAACTGGCTTCCAAAAGAGATGGGCGTATATGAGGCTGATTCTAATTATAAATTAAACAAAAAACAAAAAAAACATCGGCTAATGATCAAGCTTGAATTATTATTTGGATTAGAGTTAAGTAAAAAACATTATAAGTTAGTCAAATGAAGGTCTTGATTGAGCTTCCTACTTGGTTAGGGGATGCTATCATGACTACTCCAGCTCTTGAAAATTTTGAAAATCATTTTCATGACTCCAAAATTACATTAATAGGTTCATCTACTGCAATTGAGGCAATTAAAAATCACCCAAGGGTTGTTAAGACTTATATCTTAGATGGAAACTATAGTAATACTTACAAGATAGTGAAAAATATTGGTAAATTTGATATATTTCTATCTTTTAGAGGATCCTTGAGTGCAAAATTTATGAAATTTTGTATCTCGGCTAAAAGTAAGTTTCAATTTGATAATAAAATATATAAAAAAGGACATCAGGTAGAAAAATATAATAATTTTGTTAACGACAGTATTAATATCAATTCCAGTCCTGGCAAATTAATATTGCATAATATAAAAAAAAATAAACTGGGTAAAAATAAAATATTGGGTATTAACCCAGGTGCTTCTTATGGGAGTGCTAAGCGATGGTATCCTGGTGAATTTGCTAATGTTGCTAGTGCTTTATCTAGCGAATATGACATAGTTATTTTTGGAGGATTGGATGAAAAAAATATCGCAGCAGATATAGAGAAAATTCTAATTGAAAAAGGAGTTAATAACTATCAAAATTTGGTAGCTCATACTAGTATTTCGCAGCTAATGAGTCATATTTCAAGTCTTGATTTGTTTATTACTGGCGATAGTGGACCAATGCACTTGGCAGCCTGTTTTCAAATTCCTACTATTTCAATTTTTGGTCCTACTAAAGATAACGAAACATCACAGTGGATGAATAAAAGTGGTTTTATTCTAAAAAAGACTTTGGATTGCCAGCCATGCATGAAGAGGAGTTGCCCATTAAAACATCATGATTGTATGAAGCTTATTAAGGCAAAAGATGTTCTAAATGCAATCGATGGGCTTAGTTTAAGTCAATGAAAGCATTATCAATCAAGTGACAAATTGTATGCCCAATTAAAATATGCATTTCTTGAATTCTTGGTGTGTCATCAGAGGCAACTAAAAGGTTGACATCACACAAATCATTAAAATCACCACCATCTTTACCACTAAAGCCAATAGTTTTGCAATTAAGCTCTCTGGCAAGCTTTAATGCGCTAATTATATTTGAACTGCTTCCACCAGTACTAATAGCAATTAACACATCATCTTTGTTGGCTAGAGCTTCCACTTGACGGGTAAATACAGATAAGTATCCAAAGTCATTACTAATTGATGTAATAACAGATGTATCAGTAGTTAATGCAATTGCAGGCAAGCCTTTACGCTCTAATTTATATCTTCCAATGATTTCTGCGGCAATATGTTGGGCATCAGCAGCACTTCCACCATTACCAATTATCAGTATTTTATTTCCACTTTTAAGGCTGTTAATACAAATATTGGCAGCAATTTCAATAAGATCGTTAATTGATTCCATTGTTTTCGTACTAACTTCAATATGTTTTTTAAATTCGCCTAATATGATTGATTTCATAATTAATTTCTTTCTTTAATTTTATTAATAATTTGGCTTGAACTTCTGCCTTCTACAAATTCAACTAGTATCAATTCGTTAACAATATCCTGCCCTACAACTTCTTTCCCTTCATAATCCTTTCCTTTGACTAAGGTATTTGGTTTAATTAATCGAATCAAGTTATATGGAGTATCTTCATCAAAAATTACTACATAATCTACTACTTCAAGAGCTGCAACTATATAAGCCCTATCATTTTCATTATTAATTGGCCGCCCTGAGCCCTTTATTGCTTTTACTGAACGATCAGAATTTAGGCCAAGAATTAAAATATCCCCAAAGCTTTTGGCGGTCTCTAGATACTGAACATGTCCTGAATGCAAAAGATCAAAACAGCCATTAGTAAATACAATTTTCTTATTTCTTGCATTTAACTCTTCACTCAATGATGTAATTTCATCAAGTGTTTTAATATGTTCAATACTAGAAGATTTATTAAGACTTGATTCAAGTTCAATAATTTCATTGAGAGTGGCAGTAGCACTTCCAATTTTACTTACTACAACACTTGCAGCAAGGTTAGAGAATTTAATAGCATTATCAATTTTAAGGTTACAGGCTAAAGCAAAACCAAGTGAAGCAAGAACTGTATCTCCAGCTCCAGTTACATCAAATACTTCGCGAGTATTAGTGGGATGAATGCGAAATGTTTTGTCAAAAATTGCTATCCCATCCTCACTAAGAGTAATAAGAGAAACATCAAGATCGTATTTATTTTTTAATTTAGTAATTGCTTTAATTAAGCTTGTATTATCTCTAATATCGATTTGAGTAGCTTCACTAGCTTCTTTTTGATTTGGAGTGAGTAAAAAAGCTCCCTTATATTTAGAAAAATCAATACCTTTTGGGTCAACTAGCACCTTTTTATGATATTTATTTGCAGTTGTAATTAAAGATTTCGTAAGCTCACTAGTAAGCACGCCTTTTCCATAATCAGATAGCAAGATAACTTCATAATTCTTAACAATTTTTTTAAAAGTGTTAAGAATTAGATCTTGTGATTCCATGCTTATGTCTTCAGTACTTTCTTGGTCGAAGCGAACAACCTGTTGTTGAGAGGCAATAATTCTACTTTTTTTAGAGATTTTACGATTTTTTTGAGTAATTAGAAAATTAGTATCAACATTAATATTAGTTAAAAGCTTTTGAAGTTCATGAGAAGCTTTTGAATCACTTATAATACTTATAACATCAACTTTAGCTCCTAATGATTGCAGGTTGTTGATAACATTTCCAGCTCCACCCAAAACTGAGCTTTCACTTGCAATATCTATAATTTGAACTGGCGCTTCAGGGGATATCCTTTTACAACTACCCCAAAGATAATGATCTATCATCAAGTCTCCAATAACAAGCACTCGAGGACTTTTATTTTGGAGTTCAATCATTTGTTATCACTTCCATGCAGTCGCTTAATTTCATATATATAGTCTTTAATTCCCTCCTCCAGGCTATATTTAGGTATGAAGTCTAAATATATTTTCGATGAGTCAATATTAGCTTGAGTATGCATCTGGTAGCCTTTATGTGGATTAGGAAAATATTCTATACTTATGTCGATTTCTAATTCTTTTAGAAGAATGTCTGCAATATCTTGAAAACTTCTAGATATTCCAGTACCTACATTATAAACACCATTTTTCTGAGGATTGCAAGCCTTAATGTTAGCTTGAACGACATCATTAATATAAATAAAATCCCTAAATATTTTGTCTGATGATTTAAATAGCTTTGGTGATTTTCCATCTAAAATTTGATGTCCAAGTTGAATTACCATTGAAGCAGTTTTAGCTTTAAAGAACTCTCGCGGACCATAAACATTAAAAAACCTTAACCCAACAATTACCATATTTGGGTTTTCATTTGAAAAACGATTTGCAATTTGATCCATAAGATATTTACTATAACCATAGGGATTTTCCGGGCTCTCTTGTCCAACAGTCTGAGGTGAAGGGAGTGATCCATAAGTTGCCGCAGAACTAGCATATACTAAAATAGAATTATTATTTTTAGCAATATTTAAAACATCATAAAAAGAGTTGGCATTAGTTTTGATGATAATTTCTTGATCGAATACTCGAGTATCTGAAATAGCTGCATGATGAAAAATAAAATCAAACTTATATTTTTCTAGCAATAACAAGTCATTTTTGTTATTAATATTTCCACTTATAACAATACCCTTAAAGCCAATTAAATTTTGATAATGACCAAAACTTTGAAGATTCCCATTAGAAAAAGTTAATTCACTTCTAAAGCAGTCAAAAACTACAATATTCGAATCTGGATAGTTATCTTGAAAATAAAAGGCAAGATTACTGCCAATGAAACCAGCTCCTCCTGTAATTAAGATTGTTTTATTATTAAAATTAATATTACTATATTTCATGTGGCAACTAATTAATATTTCTTAATCATATTTTATAATAAATATGATTATATATAGGTCAGTTATATAATTTCAGCTTAGAGGCATTATTTAGAAAATATTGGTTTAAAATGATTTACTCAGATTGTTGTTTCTACTTTAAATTATGCTTAAGAGAAAAGCGTCTTTAATTGGATATTTTTTTTATGATTGATAAATTCATCGCAGTAGTTGGACTTGGATATGTAGGCCTACCAGTTGCTGTAGAGTTCGGGAGGAAGCGTAAAGTAATTGGTTTCGATATTAATAAAAAAAGGATATCTGATTTAAAAAAAGGTTTTGACTCAACATTGGAGACTACTTCAGAAGAGCTTTTAAATTCAATTTATTTAAGTTATTCCTCAAATCAGAATGATATAAAAAATTGCTCAATTTTTATAATAGCTGTTCCAACTCCAATTAATGAAGATAAAACACCAGATTTAACATCTTTAAAGGATGCTTCTGAAGCAGTTGGAAAAGTTCTAAAAAAAGGTGATCTTGTTATTTATGAATCTACAGTATATCCTGGAGCTACAGAGGAGGTTTGTGTCCCGATCCTTGAGAAATATTCTCGATTAAATTTTAATCAAGACTTTTACTGTGGATATTCCCCTGAAAGAATTAACCCTGGTGACAAGACTCATCGTCTAGTTGATATAAAAAAAGTTACTTCTGGTTCTACTCCAGAAATCGCAAATATAGTTGATTCTTTATATCAAGAGATAATCAAAGCAGGAACTCATAAAGCTGATAGTATTAAGATTGCTGAGGCTTCAAAGGTCGTAGAAAATACCCAGCGTGATGTTAATATAGCTCTTATGAATGAGTTTTCTCTTATATTTAATAAGTTAGGCATAGATACAGAGTCTATTCTCAAAGCTGCTGGTTCAAAATGGAATTTTTTACCATTTCGTCCAGGATTAGTCGGAGGACATTGTATTCATGTTGACCCATACTATCTAGCTTATAAAGCTATTGAATCTGGTTATTCTCCTGAGATAATTCTTGCAGGGCGTCGTTTGAACGATAGCATGGGTTCATATGTAGCAAATGAAGTTTCAAAATTAATGTCTAAAAAAGATATTAAAGTTTCTAACGCGAATATACTTATTATGGGCTTTACTTTTAAGGAAAATTGTCCTGATATGCGAAATACTAACGTCATTAATTTAATTCAAGAATTCGAGTCTATGAGTTGCAATGTAGATGTAGTTGATCCTTGGGCCGATAAAGAAATTGCAAAATTAGAATATAATATTAATATTTTAGATAATCCAAATAATAATCAATATGATGCAATTGTTTTATCAGTAGCCCATGATGAGTTTAAAGTAATGCCTATTGCTAAAATTAAGGGGTTTGGTAAAAATAATTTTGTTTTATATGATATTAAATATCTTTTTCATATTAATGATGTTGATGGAAGACTATAAATTTCCAGCCTTTTTTTAAAATAATAATATTAAAATGAATAATAAAAAAGCACTTATTACAGGTATTACAGGACAAGATGGAGCATATCTTGCTGAGTTTTTACTTGATAAAGGTTATGAAGTTCATGGAATAAAGCGAAGGTCTTCATCGTTTAATACTGAAAGAATAGATCATCTTTATCAGGACCCTCATAAAAATAATCGAAAATTTATACTTCATTATGGTGATCTTTCTGATTCAATGAGCTTAGTTAGAATCATTCAACTTATCCAGCCAGATGAAATTTATAACCTTGGAGCACAATCCCATGTTGCAGTATCTTTTGAAACTCCAGAATACACTGCTGATACAGTAGGGTTAGGTGCTCTTCGTGTTCTTGAGGCAATACGCATAACGGGATTAGAAAAGAAAACACGTTTTTATCAAGCCTCTACTTCAGAACTTTACGGTCTTGTCCAAGAAACCCCACAAAAGGAAACTACTCCTTTTTATCCTCGCTCACCCTATGCTGCAGCAAAATTATATGCTTATTGGATTACAATTAACTATCGTGAGGCTTATGGAATGTACGCTTGTAATGGGATTTTATTTAATCATGAGTCTCCTCTGCGAGGAGAAACATTTGTTACGCGTAAAATTACAAGAGCATTAGCAAGAATTTCACTGAATCTTCAAGACACAGTCTACTTAGGTAATCTGGATGCATTAAGGGACTGGGGACATGCAAAAGATTATGTAGAAATGCAATGGTTAATGCTTCAACAAGATGAGCCTGAGGATTTTTGTATTTCAACTGGAGTTCAGTATTCAGTCAGAGATTTTGTTAATTTTGCTTGGGGTTTTTTAGGTAAAGCTATTCGCTGGGAAGGCTCTGGTAAAGATGAGAAGGGATATGATTCAGAATCTGGAAATTTATTGGTAGCAGTTGATTCTAGATATTATAGACCAACTGAGGTTGAAACACTTTTGGGAGATTCAACCATGGCTAAAGAGAAATTAGGCTGGGAGCCAAAGATTTCACTTCAAGAAATGGTTAATGAAATGATGAGTAATGACATAAGAATTGCAGAGCGTGATTACTTATTAAAAAATAAGGGCTATAAAACACCAAGTTATAATGAATGATTTATAAGTTTATATTGTTCTATTCTAGTCTTAAAAATAAGGTTTTTTTTTGAAATGAATATAGATGATAAGATATATATAGCTGGGCATAATGGACTTGTTGGTTCTTCTATTGTTAGGAGGCTTCTAAGAAATGGCTATAGTAATTTAATAATGAGAAGCCATACTGAGCTAGACCTTGTGAACCAATCTGATGTAAATGATTTTTTTTCAGAAAACAAACCAGATTATGTGATTTTATCAGCTGCAAAAGTTGGTGGCATTTTTGCAAACAGCACCTTTCCAGCAGACTTTATTTATCAAAATATGATGATTGAGTCAAACGTGATTTATTCTTCTTATGTGAATAAAGTAAAAAAATTAGTATTTCTTGGTAGCTCTTGTATTTATCCAAGGGAGGTTAATCAGCCAATGAGAGAAGATGCTTTATTATCAGGAATATTGGAGCCTTCTAATGAGCCTTATGCAATAGCAAAAATTGCGGGCATTAAATTATGTGAATCATTTAATAGGCAATTTAATACAGATTATAGGTCATTAATGCCAACAAACCTTTATGGTATAAAAGATAGTTTTGATTCTGAAAATTCTCATGTTATTCCAGCTTTAATTAGTAGAATGCACAATGCTAAAACAACTGATAGTTCTGAAATTGTTGTATGGGGTTCTGGAAGGCCGATGAGAGAGTTCATGTATGTTGATGATTTATCAGAGGCAATCATATTTATATTAAATATGAGTAAAAGTTCATTCCAAGAAAAAATAAATCATTCACTATCTCATCTTAACGTAGGCACTGGTATTGAAATAAGTATAAAAGAGCTTGCATATATCATCAAGAAGGTAGTTGGCTTTGAAGGCAAAGTTATTTTTGATTCTACTAAGCTTGATGGATCGCCACGAAAGTTGATAGATGCTACAAAATTAACAAATATGGGTTGGAAGCATCAAACTAATCTTGAGGATGGACTTTTAAAAACTTATGAATGGTATTTGAATAACTTACAATCTAAAACTTAAATGATTTTTATTGACATATTTTTATATGAGCTTATAAATGAATAATTTCAAACTTTTATGGAGCCATATAAAAATTAGACGTAGAAAACAACTACTACTTTTTGCATGTCTATTACTTCTAGCGTCATTTTTAGAAATACTGAGTGTAGGTTCTGTACTTCCTTTTATTGGGGCGCTTACTAACCCAGAAGAAGTTTTTAAGAGTGATTATTTACAGCCAATTATTTCTCTCTTTGGGATAACTAGTTCAAAACAAATTTTAATGCCATTAACTGTCATATTTATTTCTGCTGCAATAATTACAGGAATTATACGAATTGCTCTTTTATATGTGTCTAATCGATTAGCACAAGCTATGGGCTCTGATCTGAGTCTTGAAATATATCAGCGCACTTTGAACCAAGATTATTCAGTTCATATATCTAGAAATAGTAGTGAAATAGTTACTAGTATTATTACCAAAACCAATTTAGTTAGTGATGGAATTTTACTTCCAATTATGAATTTAATTAGCTCTTCATTTATAATTGTTGCCTTAATGTCAGTTTTATTCGTTATAGATGTTTCAGTTGCTCTTATATTAGCCTCATCTATGGGTGGTACCTACTTATTAATAATGCACTTTAGTAGGCGTCAAATTCAAGAAAATAGTCTGGTTATTTCAACTTTATCCACACAAAAGATTAAATCTTTACAAGAGGGGTTGGGAAGTATGAGAGATATACTTTTGAGCCAAGCGCAAAATTTTTACTATAGAATTTATCGCGATGCAGATTTGCCTGTTCGAAGGGCTTTCGCTAGTCTAGCATTTATTGGAGGTAGTCCAAAATATGCTATAGAAGCATTGGGTATGACAATAGTTGCCCTACTTGCTTACTCTATGTCAAATCAAGATTTGAGCTCTAGTGGAACGATTGCAGTTTTAGCGGCCTTTGCAATAGGTGCACAAAGAATTCTTCCTACTTTACAGTTGGCATATTCTTCATATTCTCTTATGAGGGGGTCGAATGAATCATTTAAAGATGTGCTACATCTTCTTGAACAGCCACTGCCAAAAAATTCAAATCAAGAATCCAATCAAGCTATTTCTTTTAAAAGTAAGATTGAGCTTAAAAATGTAAGTTTTAGGTACTCTATTAATTCTCCGTGGGTTTTTAAAAATATTAATCTTGAAATAAAAAATGGAGACCATGTTGGATTTATTGGGCCTACTGGTAGTGGCAAAAGTACATTAATCGACATACTTCTTGGGTTATTATTACCTTCAGAAGGAAAACTCTTTATTGATGGAATTGAAATTGATGAAACAAACAGGCGCTTATGGCAGAAAAATATAGCCCATGTTCCACAAGTAATCGTTTTGTCTGATAACAGTGTAGAAGAAAATATTGCATTTGCAACTCATAAGTCTGATATCAATACTACAAAAATTTTTAAAGCTGCAAAAGAGGCTCAACTTTCGGAATTGATTGAAAGCTGGCCTAAAAAGTATCAAACCTTGATTGGGGAGAATGGTATAAAAATTTCAGGAGGTCAACGCCAAAGAATTGGTATTGCGAGGGCTTTATATAATGAATCAAAAGTATTATTTTTTGATGAGGCAACTAGTGCTTTAGATAACAAAACTGAGAAAAATTTTATGAAGTCTTTAAATGGACTTGGTAAAGATCTCACTTTATTAATGATTGCACATAGATTAACAACTTTGGAAAATTGCAATAAGATAATTGAGTTAGATTCTACGGATGGTCTAAAGGAAACACAATACGATCAGATTATTCAATAATACTTACGTTTTTTCTAAATTAATCTTGAGGTAATAATATGAATTTATATGTTTAAGAAGTATCATAATTACTTGGAAGTTTCAAGTAATTATGATTTAAAACCAGGTTATCATAATTTTTTTATAGAGAATAGCAATGACAGAATTTAATTTTATACCAGTATCTAAACCAAGTATTTCACAAAAAGAGATAGATTATGTGTTGGACGCAGTTCAATCTGGATGGGTTTCTTCTCTTGGAAAGTATATTGATATTTTTGAAAAAAATTTTGCTACTTATTGCGGTACAAAATACGCAGTAACTACCTCAAATGGAACTACTGCTT
>Ga0075444_10000224_pt1 | contig 33072 bp, 22 predicted proteins | sample CoawatmetaG01DNA_FD_76836 | JGI IMG/M metagenome (GOLD analysis project Ga0075444, IMG submission 76836) | Marine microbial communities from the West Antarctic Peninsula - Coastal water metaG017-DNA | ecosystem: Environmental > Aquatic > Marine > Coastal | place: Atlantic Ocean: West Antarctic... | reverse complement strand
GTCACCAGCTGGTGACAGATAGACCAGAGCGTGGTGTTTTTCCATCCGTTTAATAGAGTCTGTGTCGACCCGAGCAACTACCTGTTGGCTGTGAATTCTGTTCCAACTTGTCGGGAAGATACCGAATCCATTAGCCTGGAAGTGGTCAGCAATACCAGGGACAACTACAGCATGCTTACCAATTTCTTCAGAGAAGAACTTAGCTGTAGTTTCATCAGCGTTGTGCAAACATACACGCACTGCGCTGTTGGAGAAAATCGTCTTCAATTCTGGAGCAACACCCTGGCCACCACCGCTGGTGATCTGGGAGATGTTCTGCAAGATGATTGTCAAACCGCCGTTGGCACCACGAACAATAGCTGACAGTCTGCCGGCCAAATCGATATTCAAAGTTTGATATTCATCGAAGAACGCAAACAATGGCAGTACTGATTTTGTACCGTATCTAGTGTGCAAGGCTTGTTGCAACTGGTGCACAAAACAAGCCGCTAGAGATTCAGCGTCAGGTCCTAAGGAAGCAGGAGCACCGAAGATCAGTACAGTAGGCTCGTGCATACTGGTCTTAAGATCTACGTTCGATTTCTCTGTGCATTTGAGAATAGCTTGGTTCTTGAACATGCGCAGACGACCGCGCACACCTTGAATGTTTTTGTCCCAATCACTGTCTGTACGAATAATTGAAGAGAGCCGCTGAGTCAATTCACCGAGTTCACCAGCATTGATATTTGGATCAGCTTTCAGCTTACGCAAAGACTCAACGATATTGCGACGGTTGTTGACCAGTTTCATCAATCCGTAGGGATTGCATGGCAGTGGGTCGAGTTGAGAAGGTTGACCATTCTCATCTTCACCCATAACTTGCACGCCGCCCCATTTAAGCAGCTGTGTCAAGCCTTCGATATAGCCCAAATCGCGCTCTGCCCAGTGCTGCTCTTCCGGTGGAAGAGAGTTGATATCTTGCACAATCGATGTAGCAAAAGTTACCGCATCTTGATCGAGGGGATTCCAGTTAATCGACTCGCTATCTAGAGGGTTGAAATAAAGGGTACGGAAACCAGCATGCTGAGCTTCAGGCAATACAGTGTATTTGAAACCTTCACGGCGTTCATCTAAGTTAGGGTCATTTGCTTTAGCTTCTAGAGCAATAATGACGCAAGGCTTAGCAAGCAAGGCCTTAATTACAGCCCGCATCAAGGTTGTTTTACCTGAACCTGACGGAGCTACGATGAACATGTTTTTGTTTGGCAGGCGTCCCATGGGGATTGTCACTGGCAAGTGTGTGCGAGCGAGGAATCCAAAGGGAATTACAACACCGTCAACTTCTGACCAGGTCGAGTTAGGATTTTTCTTGCCCAGACGACCGTGACGTCTGCCGTTTGGTGGACAGACATAGGAGCGCTCATAATCGCGCGGAGTCATCAAACCAGATGGTGGGTTAAAGGTTCTGATTGTCTGCCAAGGGAACAATCTTTTCTTGTGGGCAGCGGCAATGATCAAGGCCAGTAGCACAAGGGTTGGCATCAAAATAGCTATCGATGTAGCATCGAGGAAGCCTTTGCCCTTTCTTGGAGCAAAGGTCTGACGAGTTTGGTCGATATGACCAGGCTGGCCCTCTAGGCGAAGATTCTTGCCTTGAGTGAGCATGCCGGTGGTGGGCACCCGCCCAGTGGCAGGCATCGGAATACTAGGCGCTTGCGAACCAACCGGTACGGCACCAGACTGCACTAAAGGACTAGAAGGCGCTTGCTGATAGCCCTGCTGCGCTGGCTGCGGATAACCGACGGCAGGAGCCTGTTGATAGGGAGCGGGAGCACCAGTAGCATACGTCTGCGGCGCTGGCTGAGCCTGATAAGGCTGCATGCCCGGCTGTATACCTGGTTGCATGCCTTGCTGAATAGCAGCTTCTGAACCCGGCACTGGATAAGATTGAGGATAGGCTGGCTGCGCTTGAAGACTGCCGTCGTTAGGGCCAATCGCCCCCTGCATTTGCATGCGACGCTCAAATTCTTTAACAGAGACCTGCTCGCCAGTGTCAGTGTCGCGGAATGACTGAATCACTCCTCGCTCGTTCATTTGCGCTTTCCAGGTCATATTTGCGCCTTCCAATTCATCTAGCTAATCCTGCGTCTCTTTTCAGTTTATAAAACACTGATTCTATACTCACTCATTTATACCGTTTTAACAAGTAGTTGCGCAACAAAACAGGCTCCAGTTCTGGGAAGACTACGAAAAGTCTCTGTTTTATCGGCAGGTTTTTCGTATTTCTACCCCTCAGAAATACCGGCAATTTTCAAACTTCCGTCCGCTTCCTTCTTCACTAAATAAACAAACTTCACTGGTCTTGGTTTGGGCGGTTCACCAGGAAGCTGCAATTGCTGCTCACCCTGAACAACTATCTCAATTGAACCATCTGCTTGGTTCTGGCGAGCAGAAACCATTTTTTGATTCCAGGTACTGGTCATACCCGAACTAGCAATCGTGGCGGCCATCTCATCGGTCCAAATATTCTTTTTGTAACTATCAGCACACTGTGCAGTCATCATACTGATGGCACTCTGCTGAGAGTTAGCAGCCGAGCTGGCATTGAAATCCCAAGCCAGCGGGAGAAAAGCTTCAACATAGGCCTGCGCCTTAAATGGCTCGACCAGACCAGCCGGTGGCGGAGGAGGTGCACCATTTTGCTGAGTGGCGTAGCGTGGATCTGAACCAGGTGGTGCGGCAATACCAGTAACATCAGGATTTGTCTCAGCCCTAGTGCGCACCCGTCCGCCCCTACCGGCAGGAGCAGGCGTTGGTGAAAGTATCAATGTAATGAAAACGCCCGCCATAGCACCAGCTACAGCGACCATAATCAATGTCATTTTGTACTTCTCACCAGCTTGATAATCAAACATATATTTGTATCAGCCCGCATTGAGCAAATCAGGAGTGAAGGTCTCAGGAGTGTAACCTTGGCCAAGCAAGTGGCAGGCCCAACGCGCATCACCAGCACAGAGCTCAATCATCTTGGAACGCATTGGTTGATCGGTGTTGGGCTCGGTTGTGGCCACCCAGTACATAAACCTTGGCACAACCAGTTTAACCACTCCGCGAGAAAGCTTGTGATAAATCAGAAAGGCATCTGAATACTCTCTGTTCTTTCTGGTCAAATGAGCAATAGCACCCATCTCCTGAGGAGTTAGACCGCAGGCTTCACGAATCAATTCGAAGTTAGAAGGGTCATTACCGAGGATGATTTTGATAGCACTGTTGGTGGCAAGATTTCGCGCCCGATCATCGCGTAAAAGGTCGCCCAACTCCTGGGAAATGCCGATAAACAGTAGACCTAAGTGTCGGCTGGTACGCGAAGCATCTTCAACAAGAGTCTTACCGCCCTCGTAGCGCAGTAGTCTCCACAATTCGTCTATGCAAAAGACAAAGCGTGAAGGCTTACCTAAAGCTACTTGTTCGGCCTTATGTTGAGCAGCTCTTCGCAAGACATAGTCGGAGACAAAGAGAGTAACAACAGCTTCTAGCGTTTTGTCATGGGCCAAATCAGAAGTATCAAATACCATCAATTGAGTATCGAGTGGAATAGATGTGGGGCCATCAAAGAGCTTACCGAAAATGGCGCCTTTGCAATAAAGGCTGAGACGGTTAGCCAGATCTTCGCAGGTATCACCGCGCTTGCTCTTGGTGTGTTTGACAGACTCTTCTTGCAACCAGTTAACTAGGTCAGACTCAATTGGAATGCGACCCATTTCGGCGCAAGACTTATAGATTGCTTGAATGCCTTGCATCAAAATCGGCTTCTCATCTTTATTTAGAGCCTGCTCACCGCGCTCTCCCAGCATGACTGAGTGGAAGTTGAGAATTTTGATGATGTGAGATTCTGGGGGGCTAGCTGGATCAACCGGCTTACCATCAGGACCTTGGTAGGGCAAGTCATAAAGGTTAATACACACCTGACCATCGGGTCCAAGCTTAATATAGGCGCAGTCATCGTACACTTCAGTAAGCATGCGATAAGAGCCAGATCGGTCAATGATAACGGTCTTGGCACCAGACAAAGTTTTCATCTGAATGATCTGCTGAGCGACCATAGATTTACCTTCACCCGGTTGACCGAAGACGATACAGAGGGCGTTTGGTAGTTTTTCATCATAGGGATTAAGGAAAACCGGCTCTAGTGTTTCTTTGGAAAAACCTAGCCAGTCGCCGTACTCTGAACCCAGCTTGGCATGAACAAAGGGAAACGAATTGCGCACTGTCGGTGTTCGCACTGCTTTGCCGCGGCGAGCAACGTCAATACCCAAGCCAGGCAAGCTGCCAATGAAAAGTGAGCGCTGCTCATGGTGACCAATAACAAATCGAGCACCGCGACACTGTGAAGCGGCAGAACGCACAAACTCAGTCGAGCGGTTTAGCTCCTCAAGGCTATCGGCAAAGAGCGTGAAATAAATGGCGTAGTTGAAAACTTCCATATTGGTTGTGTACAACTCTGAACCAATAGTGGCAGCTTCTTGTGCTTTCTCAGCTTCTTCTTGGTTCGGAGCTGAACGCTGTCCCATTACGCCCTGGTAGGTGTTGGCAGAGGCTTGCGCTTGCTTCTGTTGTAACTTCTTGCGGAAGAGCTCTTTATCTAACTTGTGAGCATAAATATTGAGACGCCACTCACAGTTAAGGCGCAGCAATGGCTGCAACCATAGCGGCCCGGTACGCTCAGGTAGCCGGTTCATATAGAGGGTGCGAATATAACGACCGGCAATTTCTTTCTCGGTCGGGTCAGCATTAGGATCCGTGGCTTCAATATAATCGGTCATGTCTGAAATCTTGCAGAAATCAGGAGAGCTGAAGTCATAACAAGATTCAACCAATTGCTGCCTTACAGTAGCTGGTTCCATGTCAGGGAAGACACGACGCACGGCTGGCGGCAAGGGCTGCGTTTGGGGCCGAATTGGAGAGGGCAAGTGCTCCTCGGCCATTTCAGCTTGCTTGGGATTGAGCTCACGGTAGAGCATACGGAAATACTCTATGGCCGAAACTGGTCGACCAGCCATACCACAGGCACCAAGCTGACTAACATAGCCATTGGCGCGCTGCACTAATGTAGTGACATTCTTGAAATGGCTACCGACAGACTGCCTGGCGGCCTGACTTGTAAGAGCGTCCATCACTGATTTAACAGCAGTATCAATCATGCTCTGCTTAGGTGGCTTCTCTTTAGGCGGCCGATAGCAGAACGTGACATAGAACTTTAACTCAGGCACAAAGTTTCGCGATAGAAGCGACGCCTGATCATTCTCGACCACTTTAGCCACATAGCGCAAAAATGGGTCTTCATTAACTTCAACTGGGTGGCGCTGGAAATACTCACGCTTAGAAATATTATGGCAAACCACGGTGAGCTGAGCTGATGTATCGATACCGTTGAGAAAACCGGTAAAGTGGTTCATGAGAGAGACCAAACGCATCTCATCAAAACCAGAAACGTGCACCCCGTCTAACTCAAAGACACAACGGTAAGTGCCATCTTTTAAGACAAGAATACCCTGACCCGATGCATCATCGTGGAAGAGGTCCCACAAAGGCAAAATACCGGCAGCAGAACCATGGGGTCTAGGCACAGCCAAACCAGGAATACGTCCGAGAATCTCTGCAGAAATCGGCGTTTCCTTCTCTTTGCCACGCTTCATAAAGCCCAGCAAACTATTTTCTTTGGAGTAGGACCGATTTATCGAGGTGACCATTAACGAACGAGAGCTCCTTTATTCAACAAATTCTGGAAGCTTTTCATCTACCAGAAATCTAGTTGTATTTGGATCAGGCCCTGGTATCAAGACTTTAGACCCGGTGTAAAAATTGAGCAGAGTCTCCCAATACGAAGCTGAGTGATTAAGAGTGACCAGACAATAAAATGGGCCGACCAATCCAAAAAATAAGCAAATCCAGAGTTTAATGTCTTGCCCAGCAAGGTTGATCGGCATCATCCATGAATAAAGCTGGGTAGAAAGCACCAGACTTCCCAAGATGGCAATCAGCTGGTCATAACGCAAGCCGAATAACTTGGGAGAATCTTCTAAATTTAGGGGAGTGATATCGTCCATGTTTACATTCTACTTGTAGATTTGGCTCTAGGCCGGGTTAACTGGTTGAGCGCAGTTGAAAACTATTCCTACGATATGCGGTGGAAGCCTTACAGTACTTTTATTCCCATAAAGCGCAAACTCCTTCATCTTGGCTACGAGTTCAGTGGGTAAACCCGCCGATGAATCTACTTTCTCATAGCATTTTATGGCACCGTCAAATTCACCCGAAAGGCGCAAAATCTCACCCATAACATAATTATAGCGGCTGCGATTGCCAGCCCAGCTAGGGTCAGCCAGAGCTGCCGCCAATTCATTCTTAGCCAGGGTGAGAAACTTAGAGCCATCCACTCCCTCTTCCATAGCGCACCAATAGCCATTTAATGCCAATACGGCGCGATCAAGGGTGTGCACATTATGCTTACGCCCAGAGGCTACAGCATGGGCAAATTTCTTCGCCGGCTCAGTAGGCGGCGAGTCTGGCACGACCTGCGGCAGATAGAAGTGCTCTTTGAATGATGACAACCACCAGGTGTAAATACAATTGGGACACATGGCAAGAAGACTAGAGCGCAATTCAGGATCGGGCAGTATGCGATGGAGGTCACTTTCAATCGGCGTCGTTAAATCGATAGCTGGCAATCTCGCCACTTCGTAGGTGGCGAAAATAGTTTGGCATTCAGGACATACCACGGTCAGGTGGCGTAATTTGAAGAACTTCATAGCTTTTTATTATCAGCCGCACCGGGCGGCGAGTCTTGTTGTAGATGTAAGTATATTTGCAGTCACAAGTATAGGCCTAAGGCCCTGGCGCGTCATTTTAATGCGCCAGAGACTATCTATATTAGCTTAGCCGTTACCGTTGTTGAAACCATCTTGACCAAACATACGTTCCATCATGCGCTTGACCAAACGATCTTTTGGCACAGGCGATTGGTCGTATCTTGCCACTTGTCCAACAGCGTTGCGAACAGGCACTGGTCTAGGCACAAACCGTGGATCTTGACGAACGGAGTCGACATAATCCTTGGTCAGGTAAGGATCGCCGTAGGTTTGTGGATCTTGTCTGTGTGCTTCAACAATGGCCCTAGCAGTATAGACAGAGCCGTAGTCTATATTGTTAGCTTGCCATCTAGGATCGGCGTCCATCATCGATTGAACAACTTGCACGTCACTGGTCGATACATTAGAAGCACCGACAGCACTGGCAGCGACAGCCACAGCTGGCATCGAGCTAGGGTTCTGTGAATAGGCTTGTACAGCAGTTTCTAGCATCTGGTACTTACCAGGGTCAGAATCATCTTTGGAAGGGTCAAAGATCTGTTTCCAATCCATACCATTGGCTCTGAGATCAGCAACAACTTGCTTGACCAAATTCTGCGAGCCACCAAACTGACTGACTGCGCTGGCAACAGCCGATTGAGCAGCGCCACCGTAGTCAACAACTTGACCAGAGACAGACTGTTCAATATCAATAGAGACATTTTCGGCAGGCAAGCTACCACTGCCACCACTATTGCCACCATCAACTCTACCGATCTGGATTTGGCCAGCAGATGAGCCAACCGAGCCACCAGGCAACTTGACAGAGCCCAGATTGCCAAGATTGCTGCCACCTTGATTGCTTGGTGGTTGTATACGGGAGTTAACCGTAATTGGACCGCCTTGCATAGTCGGTAGATTGTTAGGCAGAGGAATAGCATTAGGATTGATGCTGCCAGCACCAGCTGATGGACCATCAAGGAATAGGTCAACGTCAGCCGTTCCGCCACCACCTGTGTATCCGCCGCCACCACCAGACATAGTGACACCACCGAGCACTGGAGGGGCAACGTTGCCACCACCACCGCCGCTGCCACCACCACCACCGATGTTGACGCCGCCAAGATTCATGTTGCCGCCGCCACCGCCGCCGCCTCCTCCACCGAAGGAGCGCTGCAAGTTGGCCATAACAACGTTGCCGCCTCTCAACGAATTGTAGGCACCGACATAATCTTCAGGTCTGGCGTTAGCACCGACCATAGAAGCCACTTGGTCAACAGTATTGAAGTCACGGCATACAGATACATTATTATCATCCACGATACCAGCCTGGGCCAGGGCGCCCAAAGTCTGCACAACTTCAGCAGGCATAGCTTGTGCACGGTTACCGTACCAGGCATCTTGTACCAGACCGTTTGTACCCTCAGGAATTTCGGCAGCAGCTCTAGCTTGCATATAATCAGCGCCACCACGGATGGTCGCACCACGCAGCCATGGCTGAGCTTTGAGCACGCTTTGGTTAGCAGCTACGGCTCTGTTACAAGGAGTGATCGGCAGACCGCTTTGGATCAGAGCTTCAGTGGCAGGACCCATTCTCCAGCTCCATCCTGATTCAGGTGAATCAGTGCTAGTCATGATGTGAGCAGCCCAAGCTTGCTGGTCTTCACTCATCGGGCCATATCTGTTGACCAAGTGCTCAGTGTAAGCGTTGCCTTCTTCACCGTTAATATAAGCTTGTGAACCAAGAGCAGCATGCTTAGCCATAGAACGAGCGAAGCTCTGCTTAGCAGCAGCAGTTTGCGTCCATGAACTACCGTTATACGCCAAGATACCAGCAGCAGCTCTCTGCATCATACCTTTTGGCTTGTGCTCGCCAGCATCAATAGATGACTGTCTGGCCGCGTCATAAGCTTCAGCGTCAGTGCTCATCAATTCGCCATAAGCACCGGCCATGATTTGCATACCTTTCTGCTCATCAGAAGCACCTTCTCCGGTACGGATGTGCATCAGGTGGCCCTGGTTGTCATAGACGTTCTCAGGCTTACCACTACGCGACACACCAAGAGTTGCACCTTGTGCCAATCTGATTGCAGCTGCAGCAACCCGGTAAGGAACGTGTCTGTAACCAGCTTGCATATAGCCATCGAACATAGAGGCTTTCTGACCAGGAGCATTGGGCAGACTTGGTTGAGCAGCAGGACCACCTTGGGGTGTTCCACCACCGCCTCCGCCGCCTCTACCATCATCACCATCACCGCCGTCACCACCAGCGAAGCTAGCAGTCTGAGCGCCATTGACAGGTGGAGCACCACCAGTACCACCAGCAGTGGTTGTGAACTGTGTTGGCGTAGCAACAGGTGGAGTAACTCCTCTGTTAGCACCAGGAGTGACATTGACGGTGCCAGTGTTGACAGTAGCGCCAGGCTGACCAGAAACAGGAGGAATTACTCGACCAGTCACTGTGCCAGTTGTATTGACGCCATCAACTTTGCCGTTGTTAGCGCTGTTAGCAGAATTGACTGTGCCCATTGGTCTGATGGCATTAGCAGCTACAGCGCCTGCGGCGCCAGCAACAGCGGCCTCTTCTACCAACTCAGCATTGACTAGCGAATTGCCAGCATTGGCTACCGGTGGTGTGGTGTTAGCCGATTGCATGTTAGGAGCAACAACACCAGGCTGGCCAGTTACTGGAGTAGTTCCAGCTGGATTTGCCGTAGTACCCACGACCTTACCATTAACATCGGTTGTCACTTGACCAGGAGGAGTGACACCAGCATTTTTAAGAGCTTGGGTAGCAGCAACAGTGGCAGCAGCTGCGGTGGCAGCGGTGGCTACAGTAGAAGCCGTATTCGGCTTGTTATTGAAAGTACCTTCTTTGGCATTGGCGACAACAGGGGCACCAGGATCAGCGGGGTTGAGTACTTCTTCACCAGCGACAATCGCTGTAGTTGGGTCGGTACCTTTACCAGTGGCAACACTGCCAGTGACAGCGGCCAATTGAGAAGAGTTGATTGGAGGAATTACCGACTTATCGCCAGCTGCAGTGACAGGATTCGCCCCTGGTTTAGGCACAACATTGGTTTCACCTTTAGCCGCATCAAGCGGTTTACCAGTGCCGCCCTTACCAGCATCAACAGTGGTCTTGACGGATCCATCGGCATTGAGGTTAGACCCAGGCGCACCAGGGGTACCACTGCCAGCCATCTTCAGACCAGGCACCACAGATGAAGCCACAGCCTTACTGGCGTCATCGCCTTGGCCAGTAACTTCTACTTCATCGCCAGCAGCCTTCAAAGTAGCTCCAAGACCAGCGCCAACGGCCGCACCCTTGGCTATGTCAGCAGGGTTGATGCCTGATGCCAGGTCTTTACCCTTGGCAGTTGCATCTGTTGCCTTACCGTCAGCTTTCGGATCGACAATTTTGCCAGTGACAGTAGCTTGATCTTTAACGACTTCGCCAGCTTTACCAGAGGCAGCGGGAGGAGCGGTAACTCCAGCCTTAATAGGTTGACCTTTTGCATCGAGCAACTCTTTGCCATTCTTATCGGTCAAGTTACCGGCAGCATTAACTAGACTACCAGCAGCAGCGGCGGCGGCTTTAGCAGCATCAGCAGTACTCAAATCTTTGCTAGCTTGCTCACCCATACCATTATTAGCATTGGCGGCTGCAGCATCTTTGTTAGCGGCATTAAGACCGGCATTCGTCCCCAGAGCGGCCATACCAGCGCCCACAACGCCAGCGCCAATAGCGACACCAGCACCAGTCTTAGCAGCACTAGCCAAGGCATCGGCAGTTCCACTTGCAGGAGTTACTGGTTTAGAACCAGGAGGAACCACACCAGCATCGGTGCCAGGAGCACTCTTGTCTGAAGCTTTGTTAGCAGCGTCGGCAGGATTGAGCGGCTTACCGTCAGGACCCAAGCCAGTTCCCTTACCATCTTTTGGACCTTTTGGACCTTCTGGCGGCTTAATTGGTTTACCATCGGGACCAAGACCACCAGTTCCAGGACCCTTACCTTTACCACCCGGTCCATCAACTTTGCCAGTAGCAGCAGCGCCACGAATATCTTTCAACAGTCCAGGATTGGCAACATCATTAGACAAGCCATTAAGTTCAACACCTTGAGATTTAGGTGCGCCCTTGGCTCCAGCATAACCGAAGTTACCTACGGCATTGGCAAAGTGCTTAGCCCGATCGCCGAGCATTCCACCCAAAGCTTTACCACCTGAAAGCAATCCACCGGTGATCAAACCAGCAGAAATAAAGTCAGACATTGGCGAAATTTGCGCCCGAGCTAAGAACGAAGGCACCTGAATCATCAGCTGCAATACGCCCACGGCCATGACAATTTTGCCCCATGGGTTGAAGTCAGATAAGACCACAATCACCATGATCTTAAGCATGCCAACCCAGACGAATGTCCACAAGCTCACTTCAACAAATGAGCGGACAAAGCCAGAGCAGACATTTTCGGTATCAGGCAAGGCAAAGAAGACCAAGAACAGTGGAGCAAACATATATTGAGCAGTGAGCAAAGCGGTCTGAATCGCTTTGAGCACAAGAATATAGATAAGCTCAGCAATGAGAATGCCGCCCAATACTAGATAGATAATCAAGCCAACGAAGGCAACCAGGGTACCTACTGTTCCTAAAACAATACCGCCAGCGCCACCACCGAGAATGCCACCTAATACCTGACCAGCTACAGGAGCTGTGGCATTAGCCAACAAACCAGCACCAGCAACCAAACCACCTTTCACCGCTGCAGCCATAGCCGCATCAAGCATGGCGACCTGGTCGGCCGAGTTAAAGTAAAGGGCCTTGATCATCTCGTTGGTGATCTGAATTTCAAAAGCGTAAATTGTAGGCCAAGCAAGCAGCAGACCAGCAGTGAAGATCAAACGACCAACAGCACCCATCATGTTGCCACTGCCGCGGATGGCAGCATCAGCCCAGTACTTCCAAATACATAGAATGAAGAGCAAGAGCAAAAGGTCTACAGCGATGCCGTACATGATGTCGGCACCTTGACGAACATAAGGCGAAATATCATCAACAGCTGCACCCTGACCACCAGGAGTAGTGCTGAGACCGTTGACGGCGATATTGGGGTTAAGCACGAAGATGCGCAAGAAGCCAGTCAAGAACTGCACAGCGTCGGCTACCCAACCATTGATAAATTCACTTAACCACTTACCGATCAGCTGACCGATGTTGGCGAAGAAGTTAGAGATGATGTCATCTCCCCAGAATGCACTCAAACCTTGGTAGGTGTCGTTATAAGCACCAAAATCGGGCCACAACTGTTGCTCGACGTTTTGAGCCACAGCCTCGGTGTTCTGCTCGGCCTGTTGTGTCACCAAATTGGTTTGGCCAGGAGCATCATAAATATTCTGCGCGGTTGCCTGTGTTTGACTAGCACCTTGGCTGGGGTCGCCAGCATTAGGGCTTACAAAGTCGTCACCAGGCGAAGGAACCGAAGTTTGCGCCACAGCAGCAATTGAAAATGCAAAAGGCGCTACGAGCATGAAAACTGCTACCAGCGCGATTAATTGCTTGTGAAAGCGATATTTGAGGTTAGTTAAGGTGTTTCCGTTATCCACTGTTGACTGCTTGCAGAAGAAAGAAAGGTAATTCAGACCAAATACACTCTGGTGAGCGTATCTCTTAAGCAACACTGTAGTGCCAATATAAAATCCTGTCAGTGTGGTTATTCCCATTCTGCGGGCAAAACAGCCATCTTTTAATGTCCTGTTAAGCCTTTTGGCAACATTTCTCATGCGCTCAGATTCGAACATAATTCACCACCAACAAAAGAAAAAAGGAATGAAATAATTTCCTGACAATACTTTAAGCTTGCTTAGATGCTTTTGGGAGCACGGTCTTTCCCATCCTAGAGGGAAAATCTTGCGAAATTTATGTGCCACTCAAGGGCAATTCGAGGGCAACTAGATGGCACTTCGAGGGCAATTCGAAGGCATTTAATGTAGTGCGCGCTGTTTGATTTTTATTTTCCATTGAGCGAAACGCTGCTGTTTGCCAGAAATTCTCAAAATAGGCGCGCTGGCCACTTGCCGCACACCCTGCTTGGCAGGTAGGAACCGGTGCACTACCGGCACAAAATATTGGCTAAGCTGGCGCAAATTTTGCTTAAGATTGGACCGATGCCCAGTTACTTTTGCCTGCCGCGCAGAGCGGAAGAATAGAAGTATCAGCACCATGGGAACGACCAAGCGCCACTCAGTCAAAATAGCCCAGAGAACAGTGGCTACATGAAGGCAAACGCCTGGCCAATCGACCTGCGCCAGATGGGCTGCAGCTGAGGCATTGCCGTATGGGGAGGATTGCCAATCACCGACAAAATCGCTGTACTTGTATTGATTAACACTCCAAGGAAGCCAATTTGCGGACGCTAGCGACTGTTGATCGATTGCTGACTGCATTGGGCGAGCAGATTCGCTAAGACAAAAGACCGTGGCAACGGGGGCAATCATGATTAAACAAAGTGCAACGCGTACCAACTGCCGGTCAAAAAAGTGTTTTGTCAGGTATGAGATTTGGCCTTTGCGTCCTCTACGGAAGGCCCCAGAGCCGCCGCGGGAAGTAAAACCAAGTTGAAAGGCAATGCGGCGTCGGATAAATCTGAGTGACTGTTGAACCTTAGACATTTGCAAGAGGGCGAAAATTCCACATGCAAAAATAGTTGTAGCGACTTGGAGAATTGACCAACAGTCATGCAAACGGATGACTGGTTCACTCCAATAACAGTTAGTTCCTTGATAGGTTTCATTGTAAGAAGCAAAATCAGGCCAAAGCTGCTGCTCGACATTCTGGGCAACAGCTTCTCTATTCTGCTCGGCCTGTTCAGTGACAAGATTTACGCTCTTGGCTTTGCTTGGGACGAATTTCGCCTGTTCAGGGATGGGCTTAACAGCGGGCTCAGGAGCAGTAACCCGCACTTCTCTGCAGGAAAAATCTGCCAACAGCAATATCACTGGGACAGCCACAACGCATAGATACGCCCCAGCAATAAGGACACCGACCACAACTTGAAATAGTCGCATGCCAGATTTAGACTTCTGATTCGCCGGTAGTTGGGCAGAGTAAGGCACGAGAAATTTAGCGCGATTAGACATACTGCCACCACCATGGAAAAAGAAAAAGAGGAACGGCAAACTCGATTTGAAAACTTGAGCTGAAACCAAGAGCTATCCTCGACTCTAATTTACTGCGCTAGGAAGGTTTTGACAGCACGGTCTTCCCCATCCTTGACGCCGGAAATTAAAAGAATTCGCCAAGTTCACGCATTTCGAACAGGCAAGGCATATAGACCGAATATCCAGTCACAGTCGCCATATAAAATTGCTATGGATGTTCTTTGAGGCAATTCCAAACTTGACTCATTTTTGCTAGGAAAATGAGTCAAGTTTGGAACAGCGAACATGAGTAGTTTGAGCGAACCTGAGTAATTTGAGCAACCGTTCCACTACCAGTTTTTCACTGTTATCTAGGTTAGCCAGCGAGAATTACCCCGCCATTGCCGCCAGGCGCGCCGACTGAACAAAAGGATCACGGTGGGTCGCGCGTTCGCTGAGTTTATCTTCAATTTCTTCTTCCATGCAGGACGGCTAAAGAGTAAGCGGCGGTAGCTATCCAGCGCGAAGAGGGCAGGTAAACCAAATATACCTCTCCAGTGAGACATAAAGTCACCTATCCATTTCGCAACTAGCTGCCAAATATAGGCGAAAAAATTGGAGACGATGTCATCACCACCAAATGAGCTCAAGCCTTCATAGGTGTCGTTATATGCACCAAATTCAGGCCAAAACTGTTGCTCGATATTTTGAGCCACAGCCTCGCTATTTTGTTCGGCTTGCTGGGTCACCAAGTTTGTCGCAACCGGAGGTCCAATGACGGTATCAAAGGCCGGTTGAGGCAAGGGCGCATCAATCTCTTCAACAGGAGCTTCAGTTGGCGATCTCTCCACTGAACGTGAACCGCCACAAAGTGCAAACTTTATTCCAAGGCGCAACCCGTCAAAGGAGAACACAAGAAAGCAAAACAGAAAAGCTATTGCCAGCATGCGAATCAATTCTTTCTCGTTGCTGAAATAGACCGCAGAGGGTCGGCCATAGCAAATATGTTTTTTCGATTTCGCCACAGCTGCAGAAAATCGCCTCGTTCTATAAATCATGACGCACCGCCAACTTTGCCAGTCAGTAAGATCTCTTTGGCCACAAGTGAACCTTCCCTCAGCCAAAAGCCGATTGGAGCGGCAGAAGCGTGAATGAAGATTTGGATAATATCGTCACCGCCAAAATGGTCTGGGGCAGAATAATCATTGCCGCACGGGAAATAATCAGGGAAGAACATATTACCTATATTCTGCGCGACGGGCTCTGCGCCCAGCATTGACTGCTGACGACACAAGCTGGTCGAGCCCTCGCTATATTTTGGCAACACGACGTTAACAGTGTAATTTTCACGGGGATAAAACGACGAGCAAGAAGATGCCAGAGAAGGCGAAGATAGCCAAAGTGTTATCGCATTCTCGCGATAACCTAAGCTTTTATTGCAGACCCAAGTGCCCCTGGCGAAATACTGAGATGGTGGCGAGATAGCAGCATCCAATACAGAAAAGAACATCAGGGCCGGAAAAAAGAGTAAGACGACAGGCACGGCAGCGATAAAAGGACTAATGGCCACAAAGCGAAAAAAATAAGATAATAAGGTTTCGGCTTTGAAATGCTCTGTATTCCAATTCTCGCGGGGCTCACTAGTTCCGAAAAAGTCTCCTAATCGCGCACAAGCAGCAGAAAAAACTCTAGATCGATAAATCATGACGCACCGCCTATGGCAAAAAGAAAAATGGAAATATTTCCAGTCTCTACTTTAAGCCCCTAGAGCCAATCTAGGACCACGGTATTCCCTATCCTTGGCGCCCAGAGCATACTAGTTTTTGAAAATTCCCGAATTTAGATCTGTAAATGCCTTTTCCAAAACTGTCCGATTTTCAGCCAAAAATCGGACAGAGCTAAAGCCGCAAAAGCTAAAGCTAAACCTAAAGCCGCGAAAGCCAAAGCCAAAGCAAAAGAGCCAGACTAGGTCTGGCTCTTTTAAGATTTTCAATTGAATTTTCGGTTGTATCTTTCGTTGTGTTTTGTGCCGGTTCTTGAATCTTTCGATTAAAGACCGCCGCCCAAACCACCCATGTTGTTGATGGCGAATGTTCCGAGCAAGTGAACTGCGGTTGGTCCGCCGAACCCGATGCCTAAACCTTTAGCTACGTTCATAGCCGATTCACCACCATCTCTCTGACCGAAGGCAATCTTCATGCCAGCTAGTGAGGATGGAATTGTGGACATTGCAGTAACAACACGCGAAATATCTCTTGCACAGTCATATCCGTAGTCGGCCAACTGACCAACTTCGTTTGATTGACCATAACGTGGGTCTACAGGTGCACCTACCAAACCTTGCGCATGAGCGGCTTGGTCATAGACTCCGAATGCTAGCAATACCAATTGAGGAGCCAGAAGGAATCCCAAGCGGCTTGCAACTTTGAAGGAGTGCGATGCAGAAACTTTTTTTGCGAAGGATTTGACTTTGTTCATGATAGAAAGACCTCAGGTAACGTGTAGCGGTAGTTTGTTTGTCAGACTGAAAACTTTGTTTGGCTCTCGGATTTGTCCGGTGCGCTCGTCTGGCTTATGGGACAACAATAAAGCTTTCCCGCGCCCTTGAATATGTGGTAATTCCCATGGAAGACGGAGAATTTGCTAATTTTTCAAAGTTTTTTTTGAAAAAAACGGCCTGATTTCAAAAATAAAAAGGGCCTGACTAAGTCAGACCCTTTCTTTGAATATTGATGCAGTGCGTATCTCGAATCTGTAGATTAAAGACCGCCGCCTAGACCACCCATGTTGTTGATGGCGAATGTTCCGAGCAAGTGAACTGCGGTTGGTCCGCCGAACCCGATGCCTAGACCTTTGGCTACGTTCATTGCAGATTCACCACCATCTCTCTGACCGAAGGCAATCTTCATGCCTGCTAGTGAAGATGGAACAGTTGATAGTGCAGTAACAACGCGTGAGATGTCTCTTGCACAGTCATAACCGTAGTCTGCCAATTGGCCTACTTCATTTGATTGACCGTATCTTGGGTCAACTGGTGCACCAACCAAACCTTGCGCATGAGCGGCTTGGTCATAAACTCCGAAAGCTAACAGTACCAGTTGGGGAGCCAGAAGGAATCCCAAGCGACTTGCAACTTTGAAAGAGTGTGATGCGGAAACTTTTTTAGCGAGGGATGCAACTTTGTTCATGATGTAAGAAACCTCTGGGTATCGTGGAAGCTTTGTGGAGCGGGTGTCAGTCTGAAGCTTTGACCTAGCTTGCGTCCGGCTTATGGAGTAACAATAAAACTTTCCCAGGCCCTTGGATATGTGGTAATTCCCATGGAAAGCGTTGAATTTGCTCATTTTTCGGCTTTTTCATGGTGTTATTACGAAGTCAAGAGATCGCCAGAGGCTAACTCCACAGCCAAGACCCCAGCCCTGTGTGGCTCTTGAGGATTCATAGCGATTTTCTAGCAATTCAAAATTCTTTCTTGCTGCCATTGCATCTACAGGAATGCCTCTGTAGGAGTGGCTTCTGTAGAAATGACTTATGCAGCAAGCGCTTCTATATAGATAGTCAAAACTAAGCGGCAGTCACACGGCACCATCAATATAGATAGCAAAAGAATAAGAGCTGGACTTACGCCCAGCTCTTATTCTCAATATCTAAGTGATTCAGTCTTGGAGCATTCGTCAGACTAGTGTCGAATGATCTTGCCTCCGACAGTGGCTGATGTACTGTAGACACCACCGGCACTTGTTGGAGCTGTTGAACCAGGTGTGTAACCGGAACTGTAGCTCTGAATTGGATTAGCATGAGCAACACGAGATTGTGGGTACACAGGCCGTCTCAAACGAGCGGTGCCATTTTGCGAACGGCTCAAAGATCTTGGAGCAGAAGCCGATTTGATTGCCTTAGGTTGAGCGGCCTGGGCCACTGGTGCCATGGCATTAGGTGATGCAGTTAATGGCATTTGCTGAGCTTGTGGTTTACCGAAAGCATTGTTCCAGGCGGCTGGAACTAGTTGAGCCATAACATTTGGTTGCTGAACAGGTGCAGCGTGTACGGGGGCTGGAGGTCTCTTAAGGTTGGCGAGAGGTCCGAGCATTGATGAAGCGCTTGGAGTTGAACCAGCTCGTACAGTTGGCTGTGCTGGTGGAATGTAGGCTGAATGCGGATAGCGTGGTTCTTCGATTTTGTAATAGTTCACTGGAAACTTGAATCTCGCACCATCAGCGTGAGCTGCGGGCTGAGAGATGGCAGTTGTTGCTACCAATGCGATGAGTGAAAGAAAAATCTTGAATTTCATTGCCTTGTCTCCAAACAAAAAAGAAAATTAGAAGCGGAATGCGTTACGTGTACCGAAACCAGTCATCATCAAACCGGCAGCACCAAGACCATAGAGGCTGCTTGGGCGTCTTATCATTGAACCTACCATTGCTCCAGCTCCGAATGTAGCCAGCGCGCCAACGGCGGATCCCATACCAGGGTAACGAGTGCTGCGTCTTACAGGTGGATTCGCAGGAGGCGCTGTAAGTGTTTGAGTTTGAGTTACGTTACCGTAGGCGGTCATGGGTGAATTTTGATCTTGACCAGGCATAATCCAGTCAGATGTTCCAGTGTTACCAGGTACTTCTTGCCCACCCATACTTGATTGAAAATTAGGTTGGCCCTGAGACATATTACCTAGATTCATGTTACCGGGGTTCATGTTGCCTTGATTCATTCCATTTTGATTCATACCGTTTTGATTCATCATGGAATTTTGATTATTGAAATTGTTCATTCCAGCATCGTTAGCGCCAGCGGGGCTACCACTCATTGCTGAGTTCTGACCATACGAGTTGGAGTTGTTAGCACTTTCTTGACGAGCTTGAGCTTGAGCTTGCGACATCTTTTGGGCTACAGCTGGGTCTAGAGGCACAACTTCGGGAGGAAGGAATGAATCTGTCTCAGCTTGCAGGCTGTACTGGGCCATCGCTGGCAGTGATACGGACTGACCAAATAGGCAAGAGAAAAGGGCCATGCTCAGTGCCATTTTGGCGATTCTGTTGTTAGGGGCGTTTCTCATGATTTTCAGGTCCGTTGTCCGATGGGTGCCAGTTGCTTAGGTGAACTGCTTTGTAGATACATATTACGAAACGCTTAACTAGAAAGGAATCGGGGGGATTCCCATAGCCATGGGAAAATCCCCCCGAAGGGTTTTATCTAATTTTTCCCCGTCAGCCCAGTACCAAGGGCGTTTCAAGACTTTCGGGTGAGATGCAGCCTGAATTTGCTTTGCAAATCATTCTGGATCTTTATTAGAAGTTGGTGATTACTCCAGTTGGAAGCTGACGTTGGCCAGTCTTCTGAGCAGTGACGTTGCCTGGGGAGAACTGGGTGTAAGGCAGACCGAAGTCAGTCGTCTTGCTGCTGTACATAGGTATGCGTCTCATACCTTGACCGAATTCATAAGACTGATTGGCTTCAAGAGCAGCAATTGGATTGTTTCTGGTGTTCGACAAACCAAAATCTTGGATGCTCGAACCAGTAGGGATAATCGCCCCACCAGCTTGGAAGCGCTGTCCACCACCGAGGTCGATCGAACCAGACCGCAGACCATTACCAGTAGGCACGCCTGTCACAGCACCCCAACCGGCCCATGGACCCATTCGAGTGACGTTGTCTTGTGAACCATCGCCACCAAAGCCACCGATCATCGAGTTACGTCCTCTGTAACCCCATTGGCTGGTTTCTTGGCCACCGCGCCGTTGATACGGTATGGATGTGTTGTATCCACCAGTACCGGCAAATCCACCACTGGGCATAATGTTGACTTCTTGCGAAGCATTGATGGAACCCATAGGAGCAGTCAATGAACCAGGGTCAGTTCCGGGAGTGGATGGAGATGATGGCACAATGCCAGTCAAGGATGGTCCAAGGACCCCAGGAGGAGAGACGATGGCTGGACTAATTCCCAGCGGGATACCAGAGAAGCTGTTGTCGATTTGGTTAGCAGGAATTGCAGGAACCCAAGGCATAAGCTCTGGAGAAGAGAGCATACCGGGATTGACACCGACTGGAGTGGGGCCATCACCAATTGCTGGTGGAGCGCCTTCGATTGGAGCCTGGAAAGGAAGACCAGCAGGCTGACCAATAACTAGTGGTGTGCGCAATGTAGTCACAGGGCTGAATGGCGCTGGAGTACCTTGAGGTGGGCTACCAGGATAAGGTCCTGCGCTAGCGGCATAGGAGGCGAGTGATGTGGTTGCACTCAATGTGATGGCAGAGATCACAGCTGGGATGAACTTACGATTAAACATTGTCTGGCCTCCTGAAGCCTTTTAGAAATAGTTTGTTGGACTGAATTGCTGTTTTGCGCGGGAGCATTAATAGGGACTGATAGTCATTTGGGAGCGTTGATTGTCTCGGAAAAGTGTTCGGTTACCATGCAGGTCTTGGGTGGTTTGACCTCGGTATTCTCCCCGTTGCCTTGGTCCGTCTTGCGAGAATTGCGGACACATCTTGAGGTCGGGCTTTTGGGAGAGCTTCTGGCCAAAATCATTGAGGGCTGAACTACTAGGCCGGACACAGTTTGGGTTACCAAAATCGAATGACCGTTGACCTCCCCATCTCTGTGTTGGAGCACTTCCAACCATTCCACCTTGAGGACAAATGTCTACTACCGACACTGGAGCTTGTAGACCGTAGCCACCACTAGAACCATTAATGGAGCTGGAGTCATAGCCCTGTGTTGAGGGCGGTGGAGTGAGGTAAGGCATTACCCATGCATTTACCTCGGATTTGTCGCCAGCCATAGTCAATGGAACAAAGGCGGCAGTTGGTGGGCTGAAGGGAGCGCCGCAATCACCAGGGGTAACTGCTGGAGGGCAGAAACCATCACCGATAGGTGGTGGAGCTCCCTCTTGAGCGGGCACCCAGGCTGGGCTGTTCGGAGTACCGTATGTGAGCGGGCTTCTCAGGGTTTGGATCATGTCAGATTCACCGTAGGCGAATGCTGCACCGGTAGACCCGGTAGCTGAGAACAGTGGGCAAGAGAAAAGTGCGCCAGCCAAAAGAGCGGTTGAAATTGCTTTTGCTATTCTCGGTGCCGATTGGTTGTTCACGAACTTCTCTCCAGGGCCTTTAAATTGGCATATCACTACCTTATAGATTCGGCAGGCGCTTGTCTTGCGCGTAATTACGTACTACCCCCCGGTTTCTCCCATGATTTCGCTCTCTTTTTACCGCCGAAAGCCCCGAAACCCAAGCCTATTGATGAATACACCGTAAAAAAATATTTTTGAAAGAATTTCTGTGCCCGGCCTTTGGACCATGCACCGGGAAACTTGGACCCTGGACCATGCACCGGGAAACTTGGACCCTGGACCATGCACCGTGGACCCAGAAGCTTGAACCGAGAACCGAAGCCCCCGGTTCCCAGGAAATTGACACCGAGAACCTACCTATATAAATAGTTGGCCCGAGCGTTCCCCAAATCGCGTCCGATAAAACGCCTACATCCTTATATACGCAATTTCGCCAGAAATTAATCAAAGCGATCAGTTGGAATTAATCAAACCCCACCAGCAAATTGCTCGCTCAAACCAGGCAAACACCACCTCGTTTAACTTATGTCACCACTGACAGTATCAGCCGAACGCACCACCCATACACCATTAGCGGTGCTTTCAAGAGGTAAGTGGTGCCTGCACCATTGGCAATGGCAAATTTACTTTTACAAAATCACGGTTTATCGGTATAGTAGGTTTCAAGAAAGGGGTATAAGTGTGAGCATTCATAAAAAAAATACTGCCGATAATTTAGATTTCTCGCCAAATCAAGGTGAACATGAGGATGCTGTTGCCGTTGACGGCTTAGAACACATCTTTAAATGGGCATCAGAGACGGTGTCAGATCCACAAGATGAAAGAGTGCGCCAAGCAAGAGACAGGCGCGTTCGTCATCAGGTTCTTGACGTTGTTCAAAAATATAGAGAACAGCGCGTTGTTACTAAGAGCCAAGATGAAGTTGCCTATTTGCAAAGAAGAGTCATCGCTCTGCTTTCAAAGATGCAAGAACTGACAGAAGAGAATGCAGCGGTAAAACAAATTATGGTTAGCCAGTTCTGGGCTATCCAAAGAATTCCCGTTCTAGAAGAACAAGTGCGCGTGCTTAAGGTAGTTGAATACGAAAAAGAAGCTGCTGTTAAAGAACGTCGCTATTTGATGGACGCTCTGGCTAAAATCAAAGTAGAACGCGATTACTTAGAAGACATTCTCGTTACTTGTGAAGATGAGAACACTCGCTTGTCGAGCATCCTCAACAGCACAAGAGCAGAACTGGCTGAAGTAAAAGCGCGCAAATGGTGGCATAGTTTCGTTCCTAAAAGCTTCCTCAAAAAAGGCTAAGAACGCTACTTAGAAACATTCTAGATAAAAGGAGAAATTGCTAGTCAATTTCTCCTTTTTAGTCTTTAAGATTAGCCACTAAGACTAGCAACTGAAGTCAACCATTAGGTTTAACCGCTTCGATTAACAGCCCTAAATTAGCCTTCAACCACTTCTCGCCCAGCGGCCTTGCGGATCTTGCCTTCAAAGCCTCGTTCGGTCGGTTGATAATACTTACGCCCGGCTAATTCATTAGGCAGGCACTGCATGGTATCAGCCTTGCCACCAGCAAAATCATGAGCGTACTGGTACCCCTTAGAATATCCAATTTCTTTCATCAACTTAGTCGGTGCATTACGCAAGTGCAAAGGCACGGGATGCTGCACCGTATTCAGTGCATCTTGAGCCGCTTCGTTATAGGCTTTATACAAGGCATTTGACTTAGGTGCCAGGGCCATATAAGCAACACATTGAGCCAGGGCCAATTTGCCCTCGGGCACGCCAATAAATTCCACAGCTTGCATGGCTGCCACTGCCTGAGTCAGAGCTTGCGGTGCAGCCAAACCAATATCTTCTGAAGCAAAGCGCACCAGGCGCCGCGCCACATACATCGGCTCTTCACCAGCTTCCATCATGCGCGCTAGCCAGTAAATACTGGCGTTTACGTCAGAATTGCGAATCGACTTGTGTAGAGCCGAAATCAAATTGAAATGGTTCTCACCATCTTTGTCATATTTGAGCACGGCCTGCTGCACAGCAGAGCGAATTTCTTTCTCGCTTATCTCTTTTTGACCGCGCCTATGAGCGAGGTTAGCAGCCATCTCAAGAGAGTTAAGAGCAGTGCGAGCATCACCCGATGAATAGGCAGCAATCAGCTTGAGTGTGTCGTCTGATGCCGTCAACTCGAGTTCGCCTAAACCTCTCTCATTGTCGACCAATGCAGTCTGCATGATCTTCAAAAGTGCTGGTAAATCAAGCTCATCCATGACAAAGACTTTCAGCCTTGAGAGCAAAGCTGAATTGATTTCAAAAGATGGATTTTCAGTGGTGGCACCAACTAAGCAAATGACACCAGTTTCGACATAAGGCAAAAAAGCATCTTGCTGAGCTTTGTTAAAACGGTGAATTTCATCCACAAACATAATTGTGCGACGACCTTCAAGGTTCATGAAAGCCTCAGCCTCGGCCATCACACCCTTAATTTCTTTCATGCCCGAGGCGACAGCAGAAAAAGCAATCCACTTGCTATCGGTCTCGCGGGCAATGATGCGAGCCAAGGTAGTTTTACCAACGCCGGGCGGCCCCCAGAGAATGAAAGAACTCAAAGTATTGCCAGAGAGCATTGTGCGCAGCACACCGCCTTCTGCCAAAAGTTTTTCTTGACCGTAATATTCGTCTAATTCCCTGGGGCGCATGCGCTCGGCCAGGGGCGGTCGGTTCTTTTGAGCTTGCATTCTATTTTTGAGCTTGCATTCTATTGCTGCTTAATTGCCCATAAACATAAAGAAGGTAGAGGGCACAAGAGTTCCAAGGAACAACAGGATCATTGTCCACACAACTATATGCTTAAAATTCTTACGCAAAAAATGCTTGGCGTGAAAATTCTTGAATGAAAGGCCCATGGCTATCTCTATGGTTTGGAATGACAAGATATTACCATCATCTGGCCAAAAGAATAAAAGCGCCCACGGGAGGTTGTCCGTAAGCGCCCCTATCCTGATGTGCGACCGAGTAAAACTATCTAAATCTAAACCTAAACCTGAAAGTAACCATGACCAAGCCAGCGCCAGCCAGCATGCCGAATCGCTTATCCCTGCCTAATTTGTCCTACCTAACTCCATCATTCCACAAGTCAAGAGATTCGAAAAGTACTATCAGATGAAATTCTTGATTTTTCCTTCCTAATATTGAGCAAAGCCCTGTAAGCTTCATAATTAGACTGATCAAATGCAGGAATGAGTGGGAGGTTTTTGATGAGACAGATGGGCATACGCCTTGGGCAGGTAGCAAGTAGTGCTGCCGCAGCTGTCGCCATTACTTCTCTTGGCACCCAGTCAGCCCTTGGTAAACTGCCATCAACCTTTTCTGACCCCTCCGCCGAAGAGGGCGCAAAGAGTGCAGGTCTACCCAGCAGTAATCTTTTTACTGTGCGCACAACTACGGCTGAAAAGATGCAGGCCATGAGCAATGTCAGCCTGCTCAATGAACGAATCAGCCAGATACAAGAGCACTCTACCGGCCTTCCTAATCTCGATCAAAGCAAACTGTCACCGCAAAAACGCGAAATGTTTGAACGCGCCATGGCCGCCAGCCAAAGTCGCAAATTAGCAGCTCTTTTGAACCAAAGAGGAACTTGCCTGGCCCTGATTGGCGAGCGCACCAAAGCCATCAGCGACTTAGACGAGGCAGTTATTTCAGACAAGAGTTACGCTCCAGCCTTCAATAACCGTGCCTGGATGATGGCACAAGCCGGCAACCTTGATGCCGCTATGGTGGACGTTAACAAGGCCATAGAACTCTCACCCGAAATGGCCGAAGCCTACGACACTCGAGGCACTATTTACATGGCCTTGAAGCAATACGAGCCAGCGATGAAAGACTTCAATAGTTCAATTCAAAACCGCGAAGACTACGCCGAAGCTTACTACCACCGGGCCCTCTTGCATAAGCTCAATGGCAACACCAGTCAATCTGCCGCCGACGAGAAGCGCGCTATCGAGCTTGGTTATCCTGTTCAAGGGCAATAGGAATTACTTCTCTAGTGCTTCAACTAACGGCTCGGACAAACCGTCGGAGCGATAACCCTTAGCGCTCATGACTGAAGCTTGATGCAGAGCTTTTAGTGCTTTACCCTTATCGCCTAGTCGCAATTGCTTAAGGCCAATGGCCAGATAGTAAGTTGCTTTATCGTAGTGGTCGCTTTTGTATTTCAGCAGCTGTTCATCGCTGATCTCATCGCGCAGATACATATTCAGTTGCTTAAGCCACAAAAGGGGCTCCTTTTCAGAAGTCATAGAACTATACTTAGAGCTTTTTTCAAATGCCTTTTTCATCATAGGCTCCACTTCTGCCTGCCGTTTGTTGACGAGCAGCAAGTGATGGCACATCAGATAATCCGAAGAATCATATCGCTCCACACCCGCATTACCAGTGAGAAGATCCGGGCTCAGCTTAGCTATTGCCTGTTCATAATTGCCCTTTGCCAGGTCAACTTTAGCCCTAACTGTAACCGCCTTTTTTATAGAGGCCGTAATGAAATCAGAAAACCTATCACCATAGGAATAGTGATCATCATCAACCTTCTCACCCGAGGCTAAGGTAATTACACAGCGAGGGATTGAGTTAACCGAAAAGCGTTCAGTCAGGTTCTTAGTAGCCGGTATAGAGCTAAGAGCCTCATTAGTCAAATCTACGCGCACCGGTACGAAATTGTTATTGATCTCTGATATTACAGTCGGTGCCCTAAACACTGTGCGCTCTCTCTTTTTGCAAGGAGGGCACCAGTCAGCAGTAAACTCGTACATTACTAAGTCTTTTTTGATAGCGCCTGGTTTCTGCGACATCTGCTCAAATTGTATCGGTGTAATCCAGGCCACGCAATTATCGCTCGGGGCTTCACACTGGGTTAACTTGGCATAGACACGAAAACACAATAACCAGCTGACCAGAACGATAAACCAAATCGGAATAGTCAGTGTATTGATTCTGCCTTTGCTGCCATGGCTAGTGCCGTTATCTTTACTCTGAGCCATAAGAAAACTCCCGACAAGACAGAGCAAAAGCAGCAATTAAAATAAAGAAGGCAATGTTGGAGACAAAAATGGCAAGCTCATAAATATCAAAGGCAGAAGCTGTAGACATGGCAAGCAAATCAATCGAGGTCGGCATGAAGTCTCCGAACCACTCGTTGATAAATAGACATATTGTCTTTAGCAACTCAAGAAAAGCATTCGTAGATTGCTCAACCTGCGAATATATACTGCCAACACCAGCACAGCCCATCAAAATAAACACAGTCACTATGGCAATTAGGGGTGGTGCACTATGCAGGAAAATCACAAGCGAGCTCCAGCTAGCCGCATTTAAAACAATGGTTGCCACAGTAAGAAGGCTGATATCAATTGCAGTGATTCCATAGCAAAAACCAACCAAATAAACTAGCAAAAGAGCACCGAGCATAAGAATACTGGTTCCCACCACAGCAGCTAAATACCGGGTCAAGACATAGCAAAAGCGCGTCACTGGCCTGGTAAAAAGCAATGACAACGAATCAGCCTCAGCAACAAGCTTCCCTCCAGCAGGGCCGTCACTGATAAACATATAGGCGAAAAGTAAATAAACAACTGACTGCAAGAAATAGTGATGAATGCCACCGGCGATCAGCTTTTGCAGTTCCTCCGTCAAAGGTGGATGGGGAAATGACATCGTAAGCACTAGACCGAAACTAGGCGCAGTCATGAGAAGAAGCGGAATTACCCAATAGCGTGGGTCAGCGAACTTGACATAAAGCGTATAAGCAAAAACGGCCGGATTGAAAAGAGTACTATTCATCTGGAAGTTTAGAACCTCCATTTGCATCAAGGTTTGCTCCGGAGTTTGGATCTGGAGCATTTAAGAAGAGCTCTACCAGCTCTCGTTTTTCAAAATTAGACTTGTAAACCCTCAAACCACTGGAAGACAAACTGGCAATTATATCGGCGGCTTTCTCGTTGCCCGAAACAGTAAATTTCGCAGTTTCGTCCGATGCTTCGATTAAGGGACAACCAGAGGTCTCAGCTATAGCTGCTAATACCGGCCCAGCGTCTATATCACAGGCCAACCAACTGACGATGAGTATCTGCCGCACCTGAGAAAGCGCAGCAACGTCAGCCACTTCCTCTATTTTTCCCTTACGAATAAAAGCTATGCGGTCACAGACTTTTTCCACCTCATGGAGATGGTGAGAATTGAGCACGATGGTCATGCCCTCTTCTTTGCACTTTAGAAGTAGTTTGCGAATCAAGATAAAACCGAGCGGATCCATCCCCGATGTCGGTTCATCCAAGAAAAATATGCGCGGATGGCCAATCAATGCTTGGGCCATGCCAAGGCGCTGCAGCATGCCCCGAGACATCTCCTTGACCTTGCGTCGCTTAATATCAACGTCAAGCTCAACCAGTGCCAAGACCCTCTTGATCTCAGCTTCTCGTTCCATAGTTGGTCGCCCAGACATCCAATGATGATAAGCCAGAAATTGCCGGATAGTCATCCAACGGTTGTAGCAAGGACGCTCAGGCAAGAAACCAATCTGGGGCTTCACATCAAGATCAAATGGCGACATACCATCAATTTTTATAGAACCGGCTGTTGGATGGGTCAGGGCCAATAAGCAGCCAAAAATGGTTGTTTTCCCAGCCCCGTTTGGCCCAATTAGACCAAAGACCTCACCTTCTTGTACGTCAAAGCAGGCATTGTCGACAGCCTTTACTTTTCCCTGGCGGTAAGTCTTAGTAAGATTTTCTACTGCTATTAAAGGCAATTAGCACTTGCTCGTGAGGAGATACTTCTTGGGCTTCCTGCAAATTGGCTTCCGTTTAGCTAGCTTCCTGCTATCAGTCTGCCCGGCTTGGTACAGACCGAAACTAGGCAAATATATAAGGAAGAAAGCAGGGGAAGAAACGAGAGCGAAAATACTAGATTTGCCATTCTCTAATGATCTGACGACAGAGCCCAAGGGGTTCAACAGCAAAAGCAACCAGCCTTTCGAAGCGGATGGCTTGTGGCAGCAGAGTTTTTATCAAGTCGTTAATGAGCCCAATTTTCTCGGCTGAGCCATAGCCATCTTTGAGATGAGCCAAAGTGATATGGGGCAAATATTGCTCGTAGCTAAAGGGATAACCAGTGGCACTTATGCTCTGCTTCTGCCCCTCGCTTATATCGCTAAAGCTCTGTGGATCAGCTGAGGAGCGCAGCGCCTTTGGTAACCAAAGATTTGCCACATCAGTATGCAATTGCCTAAGCTCAGGGCTGAGAGAGAAGTTTAGAAAAACAATCTTGGTGGCCCAGACGCTGACATCGACAACCTTCATGGGCTGGCGTAGAAATTGGCCTCGAGCTGTAGACTCTAGCGCCTGAAAATCTAACTCTTGCAGCAAATCAATGGCAGTCTGCTGATCTTCAAAACTAGCTTGCATTAAACTCAAATGAGCAATAGAGTTCGAAGTGTTCAAGGCGAAAGCAAATTCGACTCCAATACTTTCGCACTCGCTGAGCAGAGAAGAAATGGCCTGACAATCTCTATCACTGGGTACTAGGGCTAGGCCAACACCTACTGACAAGACAATCTCCCCAAAGACGAACTAGAAGAAGCAGCAATAATTGCAATTCAAAAAAAATTGCACCTCACCATAACATAAATGCCCACCGAAGAATTAATACAAGACAAACATGAGCAGCACTAACGATCGAAAACAAGGCGAGAGAGCTGGTACAAAAGCCGACATAGCAACAGAAGTTGTCCGCCTGCAACAAATAATCGTCAGTGCCTGCCACCAAGAGTTTCCCAAACAAACAGCAGGGCACAATGATTTTGATGCGCGCACTTTGCAGCAAAAGCTCAAAATTCATACTGAAAATTACTCCGAACTTGTCACAGTAGTCGATATAAAGCTCAGCAAAATCATTCTGGCGGCCGCGAGAGAGGCGCTACCACAATCTTACTCAGAAGAAGAATTGCCAACTGAGCCAAGCACAACAGACCTACTCTGGCAGATAGATCCCTTAGACGGCACTGACGAATTTGCTCAGGGCCTAAGCCATTTCTGCGGCGTATCAGCCGCTCTGCTGAGCAGAAAAGACAACGGTAGCTATCAAGCCATAGCAGGAATTATCTACATCCCAGCACAAGAACTACTTCTATCTGCCGACCTGACAAATTCGACTTTAGTAATCAAAGAAAATGGAATCGATATAACGAGCAGAGTAAAAGAAAACCATGGAACAAACAAAGTAGAGCCCTCAATCTTGCGCGGCTATCAAAGAGCCATCGACGGCAACCAAGAAGTTGAGAGCTACTACCAAACGCTCGCCCAGCGGCTAAATCTCAAAGCCGAGACGATTAGCTGTGGCGGGGCAGCCCACGGTTTTGCCGCTCTGGTATTAGGCGAAATCAACGTATTGTGTTTCAACTATGACTATTCAAAAGAATGGGACGTCTCAGCAGCGCAACCGATTATTGAGGCCTTGGGCGGATTCGTTTGCGACCTGACAGGCCAAGAAATTGGCTATAACAAAAACAATAAAGCACAAGACCACTTCAATCGCCAGGGCTTTATTGCCTCAATAGTTTTTTCGAAAGAACAAATTCTGCCGGAAGATGCGGCTGCACTTTTACTGCGTCGCCTAGACTAGATACTTCTAGTTGCTCGTCTTTATTCATCCTCTGGCCCTGGCAAGCGCTCTTCATCAGGTTCAACATCTTCAGCGTAGAACTCTTCTTCATCTTCTTGATCAAGAATCGATACTTCTTTGATTTCACCATCATCATATTGGCCAGCATCTTCAGCCACCATTGCCAGCGCCTCACCACTTCGATTAGCCGAGGCGGCATCCGACGCATCCGTATCGGCTCCTGAATCATCGACAGGCTCCATACCGGTCAGAATTGGCTTAGCCTTAGGCTTGTTCTTCAAGTCCTGCATGAAGGTAAACAGCTCCAGAGCTAGCTTTTTAGGAATACCTTCACAGGCTTCTATTTCTTCTAAAGTGGCTGACTTGATTTGTTCAAAAGAACCAAAGTGATCTATTAGTTTCTTGCGACGCTTGGCACCAAGCCCTTTCAAGACATCTAGTTGGGAGGCAATGACGCGCTTAGCTCGCAGTTTGCGGTGGAAAGTGACAGCAAATCGGTGCGCTTCATCGCGCACGGCTTGCAATAGATGCAGGGCCTCAGACCGCCTTGGTATGTACACCGGCATCGAGCGATTGGGGAAGTAGACTTCTTCTTGCTTCTTGGCTAATCCAACAATAGAAAATTCGTGATCGCCTATTTTAAGACCACCTAATTCAAGGGCAGTGAGCGCTTCCATCGCAGCACCTAATTGTCCTTTGCCACCATCGATAATAATCAAATCAGGAAAAGGCTTTTGCTCACGAATTAGCCTGGCGTAGCGCCTACCCACAGCTTCTTTCATTGAAGCAAAGTCATTGGGTTCGCCTTCTACGCTCTGTATTTTGAACATACGATATTCAGTCTTTTTCGGTTTGGCGGCTTCAAAAGAAACCATACTGGCGACGTTATCCGTACCCGAAATATTTGATATATCAAAGCACTCAATGCGGTTGGGCAGCCTGTCTATGCCTAGCCCTTCTTTTAGGGCAGTAAGGGTGCGCTCAACTTTGGCATCAAGTTGAGTGACACGATTAACCTCCTGGCCAAGAGCGTGTTCAGCGTTCTTAATGGCCATATCAACCAGATCGTTTTTGCCACCGCGCTGGGGCACCAAAAGCTTCACGGCAAGCTCAGCCTTACCACTAACAAATTCGCGCAGCACATCCATGTCGCTCAGTTCATGTTGCAACAAAATCGTTTGTGGAATAGCAACGTCTTCGCAAGCTGTGTAGTACTGGTCAACAAAGGCCTGATAGGCTTCGTCCCAAGATGTCTTCTCGAGCAGGGGAATGGCAAAGGTCTCGGAAGCAATCAGTTTGCCTTCGCGCACTTTCATCAAACAAACAGACATCATCTTTTCGGTATGGGCTTCAGCGACAATATCGTGGCTAACTTTATTGCTCTGGAAAAATACCTGTTGCTTTTCAATTACTGACCGCAATGCCACCAGGCGGTCACGAATTTTACCGGCCTGTTCAAACTCAAGGTTGTCTGAAGCCTTCTCCATATCGGCTTTGAGCTGGTCGATAACTTCAGTCTGGCGACCGGCCAAAAACATCTCTACTTGTTTGACCATGCGATCATACGGCTCGGGCTCAACCTTCTTTTGACAGGGCGCTAAGCACAGACCAATATGAAAGTTCATGCATGGTCTATCTTTGAAGAGCGGCGTTTTCCGCTGCCGCATAGGAAAAACACGCCTTAAGATGCGCATGGTTTCCCACATTTGACCAGCTTCAACATAAGGCCCAAATACTTTAGCTCGCGGATTGTCTTTCTTGAAGCGCACCGGGTCGCGAATCATCACCAAACGAGGAAAGGCCACGTCATAGGTAATGGCTAGCCAAGGATAGCGTCTGTCATCTTTAAGCGAAACGTTATAGCGTGGTAGCTTCTGCCTAATCAGATTGGCTTCAAGTAAGAGCGCTTCTTTCTCTGAGTTAGTGAGAATAGTTTCAATGGTGGCGACCTTAGGTATCATCACCGCTAGTTTCGGCCGCTCTCGCCAAGAAATATCAGCCCAATAAGAACGCACCCGTGAGCGCAGACTCAAAGCCTTGCCAATATAAAGAATGTCGCCAAGCTCGTCTTTGAATATATAGCAACCAGGGCTATCAGGCAGCCCAGCGAGCTGCTTCACCAGATGCTCAGAGGGAGAGTATGCTTTCATCTTCTAATTTTTGACTGATTTCGAGCGTATTTGCCAAGTTTTTTTCCAGATTCTTTTTGGCCGAAGAACTTGAGCCCGACATCAAGTTTGGTATGGCCTTTTGCAGGGCCTCTGAAATATTTTCTACGCCTATTACTTCCATGCCTTTAGGTATATTGCTCAAAGGCAGCGAAGCCTGGGGCACAAGAGCTTTCTTAAAACCAAGACGCGAAGCTTCTTTCAGCCTTTGACCAAGATTCAAAACTGGTCTTATTTCTCCCGTGAGGCCAACTTCGCCAACGGCCACCAGACCTGGATCAATAGAGCGATCTAAAAACGAAGTAGCGACAGCCAGCGCAATTCCAAGGTCGCCAGCCGGGTCGCTAAAATCAAGGCCACCAACAATATTGACATAGACATCAAGGCGGGCAAGGTGGAGCCCAGCGCGCTTTTCTAGCACGGCAACCAGTTGCAACAGGCGGTTATAGTCCCAGCCGTTCACCACTCGCCTGGGCGAGGGATTCGGTGTAGAGACAGTCAGAGCTTGCACTTCAAGCAAGAGGCTGCGACTGCCTTCGCCCCCAGCAATAACGGCTGTTCCCGAAGGAGCTTGCTTCTGTCCGACCTTAGAGAGGCGATCGCCTAAAAACAGAGCGCTAGGATTATCAACTTCAGACAAGCCTTCTTCGGACATTGAAAATATGGCAAGCTCAGCCGTTGATCCAAATCTATTTTTTACTGCCCGTAAAATTCTTAGCTGCCGGGTACGATCGCCTTCAAACTGAAGAACCACATCAACCATGTGCTCTAAAACACGGGGTCCAGCAATGGTGCCTTCTTTGGTGACGTGACCGACCAAAATAGTAGCGATATTTTTGCGCTTAGCAGCATGGATGAGAAGCTGAGTTCCTTCTCTTACCTGACTAACAGAACCCGCAGCACTGGCAATTTCGGGGTGATAGACCGATTGAATACTATCCACCACACATACGGCCGAATCACTGGCTAACATCATTTCAGCGGCATTTACGACGTTCTGCTCAGCGGCCACCAAGACATTGTCGGAAGTGACACCCAAACGTCCCGCCCTAAGACTTACCTGGGCCGCAGACTCTTCACCAGTGATGTAAAGAATCTGGTGATTGCGAGAAAGATTTTTTGCCACCTGCATAAGCAATGTAGATTTGCCCACACCGGGATCTCCAGCAATGAGAATGACCGAACCAGGCATGAGGC